>UMEM01012862.1_pt1 | contig 22984 bp, 34 predicted proteins | sample 1964761 | NCBI WGS metagenome assembly UMEM01 (sample SAMEA4836021, study PRJEB28245) | human gut metagenome | biome: gut microbiome; material: fecal sample | place: Denmark | collected 2008 | reverse complement strand
CCGCCGATGCCGGGTATCGTGTCAAACCAGCAATGACCGCCAGAAGGTCTAAGGACTCTCCCACTGCTGTTGGGATATAGGCGGAAAGCTGCACCTGATCCAGTGCCAGATAAAAAGCTTCCAGCCCGTAAGCAGAAGCGCCAACAGATGTCTGGATAAGGCTGCCCTCTCGCTTGTCATAGGCATTTGGCACCTGCCTCAGCATCGTCTGCAATAGGTTTTGGTATGTTTTGCTGCTCAAATCAATCAAGCCGTTCCCTCCTTTCTGCATAAAAAAAGCACCCACAACTGTGAGTGCCTATCTTCGTTTTTATTTTGCTTGGTCTGTGGATTCCAAATGTTCCCATTCAGCGTCATTATCATAATGGTCTAACACCTGTACACCTGCTGGGTCAAATACACTTGCCTTGATGATAATAACCTCGTTATCTTTCACAACTGCACGATAGCTATAAGTGTACTTCAAATCTCCCGTAGCCGGTGTCGTAAAACTGCCGCTGCCGATATATTCCTGCAGGTCTTCTTCGTAGTATGCCAAATGGTCTGACATTGTGTAGGTACATTCCGCGCCAACACTGGTATTCAGGCTTTCCAAAAAGATTTTATCTACCTGTTCCACCTTTGACGAACTGCCCATCATAGCCACACAGCTCACCAGCCCAACAATGACCACCAGAATCAATACAATCAAACAGCCTTTTGCAGGCGTTTTTCCCTTTGAAGCAATGGCTTCTTCCCTTGTCACTGTCTGCGTGGGTTTCTCCTTATCCAGCTTTGCCCCACAGCTCTGACAGAATTGGTCTGTTTCTCCTACTGCTTTTCCACATTTTTTGCAAAATTTACCCATAAACATTCCCCTTTCCATTTTTCTCCATCATATCACAAATTGCAACTATAAGAAACAAAATTTCACAAAATGTTTCTATTTATTGTAAATGTTGCAAATGGAAAACTTTTTGGGAATCATATTGTCATCCGCTGTGGAACAGGTCCATATACAGTCTGTACCGTAAATTCTACGGTCAAACTATCCCCATTCACCTGATAGGAAAAATCTGTGATTTCCGTCATACGCCTATCTGTACGGATGGCATCTTTCGCTCTCCGCTGAATCTCCAAAGCCACATATCCGGGATTTTGTCCAACCAGACCTTCCCATTCCATACCAAAGTTTGGGCTGTAAATCTGCCAAAGGAACCGCTCTACGGAAAAAAGTATCTCCACTGCCTGTTTCACAGCGGTGAACCCGTCAGCCATGCCAGAGATACGCCCTGTCACTGGATTGACATACCATGTGTACGAAGGCTGTTCCGTAAAGGTCACACCTTGGGAGATATTGATCACATTTTCTGGCAAAGTTGCCATTTCTCACACCTCCTGAAAAACTCTGGACAAAACCACATACTTCTGCCCATGCTGCACCCGCAGCATCAGCACCTTGTCCCCTAATTCCAGCCCTCGGTTTAACGTGATAAAGCCGTCATTGGGTAGCGCCTGCCCATTCTCATAGCAGGTGATACCCGTCAGCTCCGTGGAGCATTCTCCCGCAGGCATGATAGTAGCGTCTGTGACAGTATGGTTGTGGGTGGTGTCATGGCTGTGTGCAAAAGTCGTTACTTTCTTTTCAACAACAGAAGCCGTCAAATAAAGCACTTGGGAACGCAAAGGCGCAGCCTGATTGTCTGTTGTGATTTCCAGCGGCTTCACCTGTGTGACCGTTCCTACCACCAGATCGGTGGGCTGCATGGCTCTGTTGTTTTCCTGAGTAATCTGCTGTAATACATCTAATAATTCCACACAATCACCTCAAATCGCCAACGTATCAAAACTCATGGTATGTTTGTCATTCTCAAAAGTATGGGTGATTTTTTCAATCATAACCTCCTGATCAAGATCGATATCACCCAACCCCTGTATTTTCATCAGAATCATCATTCCAGCCCGTAGCCCCAGCACACCCAGAGATTCCACACTGAGGGTACGCAAACGGCGGTTATAGTAAGCAAGCATGGTTTCTGCCTGTTCTCGCATCTTGGCGATATTAGTTTCCCCGTCTACGGTATGATACAGCCGCAGCAGACCCCACCGCTCGATATTGGCAGTATCCTTGGCTTCCACCATATCCGCCATGCCTGTTTCCTCATTTTCCCGCACCAGTTTGATGCTGTTATAGGTCTGCTTGTCGATATCTGTTTCGTATTTATAATTGGTTACCAAAGAACGGTCACCCAGTACCACATTGGTTTTCATGTTTGCCGCTTCCCGCAGGCTCAGACCATTGCCATCATCAAACAGCACAAATACCTTTCCGGTATTCAAAAGTGTCTGCTGAATAGCTTCCTCGATGATATCCAGACAGGACTGGTCATCCTCCAGCAAGAAAGGAATGGGGTATCCCGTGTCCTCGATGGTGCTGACCGGCAGCTGGAAGTCTGCGGCAATCTGCTGTAAAATCTGCCCTGCCGTCTGCCCATAAAAGTGGTAAGAGGCATTGGCTTTCAGGTACCGCATACTGTCATAACAGGTCACTTCAATGATACCCCATCGGTCTTTGCTTTTATGGAATACCCAGCCACAAAAAACCACCTGCCCATCCACAGAAAACCGTACCACATCCCCCTCCACAAAGGAGATACCGCCGGCTTTGATGAGGGTAAATGTAAATTTTCCCGGGCTGCCTGTGCGGTTGGTAGTATAGCTTGCTGTGGAAACACAGGGGGCAGCGTCCCAGAGCCTTCCTGTCCGCTTTTCCGTGATCAAAAGTTCTGTTTTCACTGTGTATCTACCCCCTGTAAGTCTCCTTTTTTGCACCAGCCCAAAGCACCGCCGGATTCTGATTTCACATGGACGGGATATGGTCTGTCATTGTCATCATTGATGATACGGGACACCACCACCCGTCTGCCGTTTCCGCTTCCGGAAGGCTTGTCACCATAACTGGAATAAAAATATTTTCCGTTTAAGGTTGCTGTCATACCCACATATAGTTGTCCTTTTGGGATACTTCGGGTCTGCTCTGTGGTAGCTGTTGCGGGCTTTTCTGCCGTTGCTTCTGTCTGGATCTGAACGGTAAGAGGACTATAATCTCTGTACTCAGTCAATTCCAGTGTATAGTAGAAGTCCCCTGTTTCACCGCCTCGTTCTTCCGTTTGGAAACCAGTCACCAGCACATAGATACCTGGGTCGTTGACAAAATAAGGAGTACCATCTTCGTAACATCTAGAAACAGCATAGATCAGCACTTCTTTGTTTGCCATAGCACTTCGAAAAAAGTTGATGTAAAACTCTGGCGGTCGGAAATCACCGCTGGTCAATGTCATACGGTCAATTCGCCCAGGTAAATAACTTTCGATGGTTACTTTCTTTAAGTTTGGGATTCTCGGCACCATAATGGGACCAATGCCCAGCACATTATACTCCTCGTTTGCGCTATCCTGGGAAACAGGGATTTTTTCTGGGTTTACAGGAAGTCGATACACCAAGTCATCTGCTACGTTATGTCTCTTAAAAAACAGACCAAAGTCATTTTTCGCTGCCACGTTTCACACCTCCTATACCCTTGCTGTAGATTTGGCACTGCCTGCTGCAAGCTGTTCCTGCAAGATTAATGCCATGGCATCCGCCATAGATTTTCGGTCAGCTTCTGTGTTGCCGGTATTGGCACCATTTACGGTGATGACAGGGGTCTGCGCCGTCAGATTTACTTTGTTGACATATCTTTGTGTTGCCATGTCCACCATAAGTTTGATGTCTTCTTTAGACATATCCACAGATTTTTTGATGCTGCCCACATCTTTCCCGATGCCACCCAGTTTGTCATTGATGTCACCAAGAGAAGCACCACCAGCGGAAAAGTTACCCAGATCAGCACCAATGCCACCGCCAAAAATATTGGAAAAGAAATTGGAGCCTTTATCGTAGCCGGAAGAAAATGCGCTGCCATAGTCCTTATATTCCATAGGAGAGAAGTATTCTTTCCATCCAGAAGACTCTTTTACAGCAGCTGACTTTGCCCCAAGGGAACTGATATAAGATTCCAAACCACTGGTCAGGTTCACAGATGCCCATGGTAGTTTGTTGATCAAATCCTCCAGTCCTTTGGCAATATTTAATATATATCCCAAAACTGTCTGTGCCATATCGTAAAAAAGCACTTTCACCGCAGCTACAGGATTGTTAAACACATTCCCTATGAAATTTGCAAATACCGCAAAGCCGTTATACATGAACGCCACAGTGTTATAAACATGGGCGCCCAGCATCGACATTACACCGGCAATGATGCCTGTTGCAGATACTGACGCACCTGTAAAATGGTTATAGGCAGCCACGCCAGCATACAACGCCCCCACGATGAGTGCCAATCCCATCAATACCCATGTGATAGGCGATGCCAAAAGAGCACTATTAAACACCATAGTGGCGGCACTAGCTGCAGCTGTGTTGCCAGTCAAAACACCATACCCAATAGATAAAAGAGTCACAGCCCCATGATACGCTGTCGTTGCAATGGTAGCAATTTTCGTCCAGTTTGCTGCTACCTGAAAGATAGCAAAAGCCGCACCAGCCCCCAATACCAAAGGACCAATGATTTCAATGTTATTCGCAAGCCAAGAAAGACCAAGAAGCACAGGACGCAGCCCCATAGTTGCATAGTTCTGGAATTTAGTCCAAACCTGTCCCCATGTCATAGGCATTTCTTCAAATTTGGCATTGGTTTCCTCTGCCGCGGCAAACATGGCGTTTTTGACGATATCTGCTGTGATAGCCCCTTCAGACGCCATCTCTCGCATCTGCCCAACATTAACACCAAGATAATTGGCTATGGTTTGGGCAATCATAGGGGTTTGCTCTAAGATAGAGTTCAGTTCTTCCCCGCGAAGTACACCGGATGCCATGGCTTGTGTCAGCTGCAGCATAGCAGCTTGCCCTTCCATGGTGCTGGTACCTGAAATCGCCATTTGTTTATTCAGCTGCTCCGCAAAGGCAACGATTTCCTGTGTACTGCCAAAAGCATCACCGGCAAGCAACCCCAATTTGGATACCATCGCAGACATTTCTGTATAAGAACCTCTGGCACGGTTGGCACTCTGGAAAATCATGCTGTTTAACTGTGCAGTGGTTTGCAGTCCATCATTGACCATATCCAGCCTTGCAGTCGTGGATACCAAGGTATCTGACATTTGCAACAATCCCTTGACGCCCTGCAACCCGATATAACCGCCAGCCATTTTCTTTAATGATGCCGTCAAGCGGTCTGCCGAACCAGTACCACTTTCCATAGACTGGTTATACTCTTTCTGTGCCTTGGCAGCCGCTTTTGCCTGTCGTTCCGCTTCCTTTTCCGCCGCAGCGGCAGCACGGATACTTGCTGTCTGTGCCTTTGCCTGAGCTGCAGCCAGCCTCTGTTCCGCAGTCTGTACCCGTAAAGCCGACTGATATACGCGCGCCTGCTGGGCTGCCATTTTGGCAGCCGCAGTGGTTTCTTTTGTGACAGCTCCACTTTGCTCCATCATTTTGATGTAAGCACCAAGCCCAGCAGAAAACTTGTCCTCAATGGCTAATACTTCTCTGATATTACCCATGACATTCCATCTCCTTTCTCTGCTGTTCTCTGTCGTGAATCTCCTTTGTCACAAATTCAGCGATCAGAATCCGTTCCGGATATGGAAGCTCTGCGTATTGGTGCGGCAGCATGCCGAAATTGACAAAGCAATAATATGCGATCATCGTTTCCGCATCGCCGCCGCCAATCAGTTTTTTGCTTCAGTTACTGTTGAGTCGTCAGCGGTAAAACCAGAAAGTTCACCGATTTTCTCAATCAAGAAGGAAAATTCACCAGAACGCAACATTTTGGGAACAACTTCTGTGGCATCCATAGTCCCATAGGCGTCACAAAGTTCTTTATCTGTGAAGTCAGGAAAAACCGTTGCCAGCACAGCCAGTTTTCTGCGGTAAGTGATCAAGTCAAATTCTTTTACCATCTGACCGTCTGCACCTCTGACTTTACGGAAACTCTGACGATTCAATGCATCATTTTCTTCCTGTGTCACAGACCGGATTTTGAAGGGAACCACTTTTCCTTCTTCGTCTTTGAAACGATCAGAGATAAATACTTCCTTTTCTTCATGTACAGGGACGGGGTTCAAAAATGCAAATAATTTACTCATTTATATTCCTTCCTTTCTCAACCGCCATAAGACGCAGGCTCGTTAAAGCTACGCAGTTTGGCTACTCTGGTATAGGTAAAGTTAAATTCATAATTCAGCATGGCTTCCTCACTGTCCAAAATGGAAAGGGGGATAGAACCTGTCAGCTCACATCCATAGTAAGCAATGGACTGACTACCCACACTGCTGGAGGGGTCATCGTTGGTGACCTGCAGATCAAACTGCGGCATATTGCCGGTATTGATATACTCCAGTACCATGTCCGTCCAAAGGCTGGTACCATAATAGATATTGCCTTTACCTGTCTGCTTTGCACCATTAGCTTTGTTCTGGATGGTTCTTGTTCCCACCACACGCATTTCCTTGCCTTGGATTTCTGCGTAAGTGGTGATATTCATCATGCCTGCCACTTCAATCTGTTTTCCATTTCTGGTGACAAAGACTTTTCCCTCGGCACCATTGACGGTATCTTTTGCCAGTAAATACATATCCACACCTCCTTACGCTACTGTGATCGTAATATACAGTTTTTCCGCTGCATCCACAGGCTGAATCCGCAGATTGATGACAACCGCATCGATGTCATCCCCCGGCAGTACGTCCACGTCATCCGGTTCAAAATTCTGGATGGCATTGTTTGCCTGCATTTCCTGCAAGTATCCCACAATGACAGCTTTAAACAGATCCCTGCCGGTGTCGTTGTTGTCTACCACACCGATGAAGCTCTCGGAAAACTGCATATACAGGTCATTGGCGATGGTATGCAGGGTACGGATAACACGGTTCTTCCGGTATGGCTTGGAAATATCCGCTGTGAATGTTGTCAGGCTGTTGATGTCAGAATCTACTTTCACAGCCCCGTTTTCCGCAAATACCACGAATTTTCCTGCCTGCAGAGCTGCAATGATCTGGTCATTGGTCAGCGCCGGTGTCACAGATACGGCATCAAGATATTTGGCATATGTCAAAGACTCATTGTAGTTTGCCCCTGCCTCTGCGCCGCCTACCCACCAGCAGAGCTGTTTGCCTGTCAGTGTAGTGCCATCTGCAAAGGAAATACCTGTAATGTCTGAGCATACATTGATGACGAAACGGCTGTCAGGGACATTCAAGCCATAAGCAACCAGCTGTGAATATCTGCCCTGTGTATTGGCAATACGCTCCACGAAGTTGACCATTGCCGCCTGTACGGTGCTGTCATCGCCGTCATAAATCAGGATATCAAAGTCATAGGCTTCGATATTGGACAGGAATGTGGTATAAGCTGCTGTTTCCACAGTACCATCTGCACCCGTTGCCAGTTTCACACCTGCTGTTTCCGCAAGTGCGCCACTGCCGCTGAATGTCACCCATCCATTGGCTTTCAGTTCTTCCACATTTTTTGCCGTCTGGGTGTCCACCACGGCACCGTCCACAACAGTCTGCACATCAAAGGTGCCTTCTGCGTCCGCCTGCTCTGTCACCACAATGGTGATATCGTTCCCTCTGACACCGGGATAAAGGGCTGTGGCTGTCATCTGTCCCTTTGTCACCGTTGCCTGCACAGAACTGCTTGCGGCAGGACGATACAGCAAAACTTTTGTGGCACCGTCTGTCCGGTCACTGCCTTTGAAGATTTCCTGCAAAAACCGCGCCTGTGCCGTGTAAATGGGATAGCCGCAGAAGGGCGTCGTGTCTGCCCCTGCTTCCACTTCCATGACCTTCCCAACAGGTCCCCAACTCATAGGCTCACAAATGGCAACCACACCACGGCTGCCAATGGACAGCCCTCTCTGGGACTCTGATGTAAAATTGATATAGACACCCGGGCGTACCTTATCCTGTTTGGTCCATGTTCCACCTGCCATTATTTCTCACCTCCAAAAAAGGCATCCACCGCTTTCTGGGCTTCTGCCATGGTATAAGTTTCTTCTGTCAAAATCGCCCGCAGGAAATCCTGCTGCACATGAGAAAAGCGCTCACTTTTCAGCAGCGCTTCCCGTTTGTACCGTTTTTCCTGGGACTTGTTTTCTTTTTTCATTCCACCACTTCCTCATTGTATCTTTCAATGGTACGCATTTTGATGGTTTCTTTCGGAATCCGCACACGCTCTCTGATTTCAAAACGATAGTGCAGTTCGTTCAGATCGATGTCCCATTCCCTGTCATAGGTGCGAATCTGTACCGGCTCTGTCTGGATGCCGTCCGTGTATGGGAATGTTTCCATGTGTAAGTCTAAAATCTCCGCTGTCTTTTGGTATCTCTGCTGCAGATCGGGCAGGTTGTATTCTTCCAGACAGGTCAAGTCTAAGCCGATGGTACGCAAATAGTACCCGCCTGTTTCCAGCTTGATATTGCTGTACCGTTGCTGTAAAAACATACAGGGAATTTTGGTGCCCTGCTGATTGGGGTCTTGGTAGAAAGAAAATTCAGGTAAAAATAGTTTCAGATAGTCCGATAAAGAATCGGCAACCGTTTCCACCGTATAATTCATTCCATCAGCCCCCTTATATTTTTGTCCAGTTCTGACAGCACTGTTTTTTCATAAGCCTGTTTCCCTTTGTCCGCCATAAACTTCCCTTTGACATACTTTGTTTTGGTACCCACGACCATGCCCTCATCCTTGTTTGGGTTATACTCCAGCAAACCACTGTCTTCATTGATGTATAGCCCCGGTACAAAATGCTGATCCATGCGGTGTCCATTATTCACATAAGAGGCATAGTTCAGATTGTTCCGCAGCTCCGTTTCCACTTTATTTCCCGTAATCTGCGGCTCTGTTTTGCTGTCTGTTGCCCAATGTTGTTTCAGTTCCCCGCTACGGGTGTTTGTACCTCGCAAATCACCGGCTGTGGGTGGTGTAACATCTGCTGCCGCCTCTATGGCACGCAAAGTGGCGTCCTTTGCCACCTCTGCCAGTACCCTTGGGATATCTTCCTGTGCTTTTTTCAGTTGTTGGATGCGTTGCTGTAAGCTGACTGTAAAACTCATAGCGTCACACCCTTTCCTGTTGCAGCAGATGGATTTCCTGATGGGCAAGTCCTCCCATGATGTTCCCCACCGGTTCTGGGTAATAGTTTGGGTCTGCTGCAAAGGCTCGGATATTGGCAAAATTCCTGCCGATTCTTGCGCCACGATGGATAATCAACTCATCACCGGGACGAATATCCACGTCCAAACCGCAAGCCAAACTATCCTCCTGATTGATATTTGCCGCGGTCTGCTGCATCTGGATGGCTTTCTTTCCAGAACGATATACCCGGCAAGGAACAGCTGTCAAAACCTGTTCTCTGCTGTTGGAAATCAGTGCCTTTGATTCATCCGGCACCACACGCCAAACATCTACTGTATCGGTATACCATGCGTCAAAATTCATTAACCACACCCCCTAAATGACAAGGGTTCCGCCCATGCCAACCAGTCTTGCTTCTGTCGCCAGAATCTGACCATACTGGGTGGCGTTCAGGCTGCCCCAGTCCTCTGTGGCTTTGGTCAATGCAGCGGTATCATAGGTCACGCTGGTATCTCCCAGTGTTTCCGATTTCACCACGCCTACCAACGCTCCTGTGGCTGCCGCCTGTCCCGCTGTTTCGCTGGCAGGGGAAAAGGTACGCAGATACAGGGTCCCATAATGGGCTACATACAGCCCAGCTGCATACCGCCAACCGTCTAGCCATTTATCCGGCTGGATAGATGTGTTTGCTCGGCTGATAAACTGATTCAGCATCGTTTCCGGCAGGAGGGATTCTCCTTCGGCGGTAAAAAACTGCGGGAAGTCCTGCTGGAACATTTCCGCTGTATAATTGCCTACTGCATGCCCGATATTAGACGCAGCGGCTTTGATACCCAAAAACTGTGGTTTCATACAGAACATCCCGCATCACCTCATTTCTTCTTTCTCTCAGGTTTTTCTGCTTCTTCAGACTTTTCAGCAGCTTCCAGTTCTGCCTTTTCTGCTTCAGCGGCGGCTTTGGCTTTTTCTCTGGCTTCCTGTTCTGCCTTTTTCGCTTCTGCATCTGCCTGTTCCAGAGCATTGTCCTTTGTGGTGGAAGATACTGCAATCTTCCCATCTTTTACCAGTTCTTTGAAATATTTTGTTTTTGTCACCCAATCAGGCACAGAGCCGATGTAATCTTTGGGGATCGGATATGCCTGTCTACCATCAGGGCTAGGGATGATGATGTTTCTTTTGGAAATAATCACTGTTGCCATCTTTCATACCTCCTTATTCATCACCGCCGACGCCGTCCCAATAGGTTACGGTGTTGGGGTACATCATTTTGATTTCGGAAATATTCGCCATATACGCAGTGTCATAGCACACATGCGCCACATTGGGCTGTGTCATGATTCTGTTCAGGGGAACCAGCTCATCCAGACCAATAAAGCGTTCATGGTTCACATAAACGACCATTCTGTCTTTGCTTCCAGTACCTGCGCCTTTGCACCACGCAGTTGCACCGATATACAGCTGACCTTTGCCGTCTTTGTTGACAATATTGTTTTCCAGCAGATAGTCCAAAATGCTTTTGGTTGCCAGTTCAGAAACCTTGGTATTTACCAGATACAGATACTGTTCATAAGGTACCAAAATGTGGTTGGGAATAGCTGCGCTGTCATAACCAGCCGCCGCCCAAGTGGCAGAAATGGCAGTATTGATGTCCAGCAGGATTTCGTCAGGTGTTTTGTCCTTCCAGTTGGTTGTGCCTTTCGCACCATCTGCCACAGTGGTTTCTGTCACGTCAGGATGATTTACCAGACCGTATGTGCCATACTGCGCAAAACCAGCATAGACGTTCTCGTCCATATGTTTGTCATAGCTCAGGCGGACACCCTCCTGAAGCAGCTGATCCAGACTTCTGCCAATGTAGCTAGATTTCTGCATATCCACAAACATGATACGCAGTGCCACAGAATATACATGCGCCTTAAACAGCCCTTTGTCCAGAGAAGCCTGTACAATAGGAATACCGTTTGCGCCACCCGCTGTGATAGGGCTGTCACCACTACCACCTGTTACACCATATTGCACAGACAAGGCAGAGGCAAAATCTACCCAACCGCCGCCTGTTTCGATAGGTACATCTCTAGGATATGTCACACTGGTCAGAGGCTGCCGGATGATTGGATCTCTTTTTTCCAGTTCAGAAGTCAAAAACGCATTGCCGGAAGCAATCCCTGCTGCGTCCATTACAGGCATACCCACTGGCTGTGTCTGTTTGGGAGTAATGATACCACCGTCAAAGACACCCATATTGTTATAACTCATATCGTTCCCTCCTTACGCATTGTTCATAGTCAGGATGCGCAGTTCTGCAATACCATTGGCATCTGCAGGACCTGCCCACTGACAGTTGGTCAATTCTACTACTTTGCCGCTGTCGTCTTCTGCCTCGAATCCACCAACCTTAGCAGTAGAGAAGCTGCTATTTTCTGTTGTACGGACATAAACTTTTCCGCCCAGCTTTGCAGTACCTCTCTGGCAGAAAGCATTGATGCTGCCTCTCTGGAATACAGGTACCGCTTCTGCGGGTGCGTATTCACCTTGTCCCTGATTGAGATAGTTCAGAGAGCTTTTCACCTCTCTGGCAGCAATGCCCACAAACTTATCCGCTGTGGAAGACGCCCCCATCTGTACCACTGTCACACCGTCAGCGGCATATTCCAGTGGTGCGCCGAAAGGAATATTTGTGCTTCCTCCTGCGGGTCTTGTGTTGATAATCATATCAGGCTGTCTGGCATAAGAACCAGCCTGACCATTCGGCATACCAGTGCCGATTACCTGTGTATTCAGTCCCATATCTTTCACACTCCTTTTTGATTACTGTTTGTTTTTATGTGGATTGAATTTGGCATAAGCTTCCTTCTGCTCTGCGCAAATGGTACTTATGTCTTTACGCTGGCTGGATGATTTCTTTGCGCTGTCCTGAGTAGCGGCAAGGATATCTGCCCCCATATTGCCTGAACGGATGGAAGACAGTACCGCATCTACGACACGGGCGCGTTCATCCTTATTTTCAATAGCTGCCACAGCCGGACGAATCTTTTTCAGCAACTCTACAGTGAAAGCATCACCGGCAGTACATTTTTTGTCTTCCATTTCTTCTGCAGAAATGGTAACTGCCTTTTCCGGCTCTGCTGCAGGTTCTTCCCCGATCAGACGGGCAATTTCCTTGTCAATGTCGGATTCATCAGACATTTTCTTTTTGTCCATCTGATTTTCCATGAAAGCCCCCATCATTTCGATGAGTTTATCCAGCTTTGCACCAAGATCTCCACCCTGCATACCATCTTCTGTTTCTTTGGGCTGTTCTTCCGTTTTCTTTTCCGGTTCAGTCGCAGGAGCTGGTGCCACCTCTGCATCCAGTGCCGTTGCCGTTGTTTCTGCCATTTTTTCCAGTTCTTCAGGATTGGCATCTTTTGCCGCACTCCCAAAGAGCTTCAAAATCTCTGTTCTGAATTTATTCATGCGATTCACTCCTTTTTCTGGTTGTTTGTCTTTTATGGCTACCTCATGCCCAGCACGCCCAGCCGGTACCACAGCCACATGGTTCCCTCTGATTTGTGTTTGTCGGTACCCGTTGACATCTGCTACATAAATGCAGGTATAGCCGCAGGAAACCTCCCGCTTCACACCATTTTCAATGTCACTGATGAGAGACGCATCGGTGATATGCAGGTCTGCCACCAGCTTGTCACCTTCCCTGCGCACATTCTGGACATGCCCCCGGCTGTACGCCCCTGCTGTTTCCGGCAAAAGGTTGTCGGGCGGATGATTGTCTGTGACGATCTTTCCCTCAAAAGACGCCATAGCAGCAGGAGAAAAGACATCCTCCTCGTAGCGGTTGACAGTGACGATTCTTTCCGGATCGCCGTCCAGACCAAGTTCCCTTGCCAGATATTCCATGGTACCTGTGCGGGCAATGGGGACATTTTTGCAAATCAAAAAGCCCTCATCCGTTTTTGTCTGGTTTGGGCTGATTTCAGTACCGTAATATGTCAGCATTTATCTCACCCCCGGTACCAGCTTTTCCTGATCTGCACTCTGTCCCGTCAGTGCTTCCACCAACATATCAGTCAGAATGCTCTGATGGTCTGTTTCGTCTGCATTGATTTCCAGCAGCTTTGTTACGTGCTTCTGTGGTGCCAGCGCAAGAATTGCTGTATAAAGGCGTACTGTTTCTGTTTCAGCCGCAAGGGCTTTCTTCAAAAGTTCAACATATCCTTCCATAGTGCCTCTCCTTTCTGTTGATTTTGGTGGTGGGGGTGGCGGTTTGTTGGGCGCCAGTCCTGATCTTACATGCAAATGGTCATTGGAAACCACTCTCTCCCTCCTTTTTTCCACGAAAAAAGCGCCCTTTCGGACGCTTAGTTTTCTGTCTTTGATTACACTATTTTTTCAATTCTTTCTCCCACTGCTTCATAAATTCTTTTGCCGTATTTCTTGCTTTCCTTTGTTCTTCCTCTGATATCTCTACCCTGCCTACGACCTGTGCTGCAATGGGTTCATAAGATGTACGCCATAAAAATTTGTCGTGTGATGACAATTCTTCATATCTCTCTCTTTTTTCTTCATCCGGTAGCTGCAAAAATTCCCTGATTGTCAACTGTCCCATAAATCACGCCTCTTTCATGATGATGATATGCTTCCCATTTTTCTCAAAATTGTCCAATACAACAAACTTCGCATTTCTTTCATAAAGGACTTCTTTTTCTCCATCATTGAAGCCTTTCAGATCTCGCCCACGTGTGCCATCTGTAATGAGCATTTGAATATCTGCGTCAGGATTATAAATATCTCCCTTGGTTGTGGATGTATATTGTAAATAGATAACCACTTTTCCTGCTTGATGCTGCTGTAAAAATGCTTGTTTGCTTTCTTCGGAAATAAAATCCACAGATCTTGTGACGCTTCCTTGATATGTCGGCAATTTCTGTAACGCCTGATCTAAGTTCATTGTAAATGCTTTCTGTTCTCTAGTCAATTCTATTCCCTCTCGCAAAGGTTCGTTCAAAAAATAGGAGCCAGAAGATATGTATTGATTTATAGCATACCGTTCTTCTTTTGAAAGTGGGCTATTTTCCTTGTAACGGGCTTTCCATGTTTTGTATTTTTCATCCCCCAGCCGCTTATGTTTCCGGAAGGTTTCAAATGTCTTAGGCACTTGATTTCCCAGCGTCATGCGGTATGTTTCCCACTGCCGATAGTCCCGCAGCCAGTCAGCCCTTGCCGTTTCCTTTTTCCGGTAGGCGTCTATCTGCTTTTGAGTTCTGGGGTCCATGGTGGGTGGGTTCTTTTTGAAACTAGAGAAATCTTTGATTTTCTGTATTTCTTCTTCACTTCTGCCTGCCGGTGTCCATGGTATCAGCACATGCAGGCAGTTTGGATGGATATTCAGATAACTATTGGTCAAATCATTGGGACCTGTTGGGTCAATCTTCCCAAAGGCAGAAGATAGCGGTGGGAAGTTTGGGTCTTTGCCGCTCTTGCTATAAACCCGACCTTCCAACGGCGCACAGATTTTACAAGTAGTTCCATGGCTGCTGATTTTGTACAAATCGTGTTCTTCGTCCGCTGTCAGTGTTGCCAGCACTTCTGCCTGTCTGCTGGTGGTGCGTGCCACCATGCTGCAATAGGTATGCAGGCTCCATCGTCTTCCGGCTTTGTCTACAAAGGCTGTGACACCTTCCCTTGCCAATGCCTGAAAAATATCATTTGCAGCTTTCTGGGCGCCTTTCCCCATGGCTTGTGTCTGGGCTAATGTTCCCAAAGTAACCCGGCGGAAAATATCCCCCTGCGTTCTGCCGATGAGGGCATTTTGCAGGGTATTCTGTGCCGTTCCTGATGCTTCCACAATTTCTCCCATGAGATTAGTCACCAGACGGTCCATAATGCTGTACTGTGTAGCGGTCAACGCCTCCGCATTTTCATATCCACGGACATGTTTTTCTACTGGTTCCAGTATCTTACGGGCTTCCGGCACACGCACATAAAACTGCTGTTCCACCATCTTTGGAACATATTCCCAGCAGTCTGTTTCCATCTGTTTCAAGATTGCCTGTATCCGGTTCAGCGCAGCCACGGCATGATAATCCACCAATCCTTGAGAACGCAGCCGTCCAATCTCATTGATGATGGCTGTTTCTGCTCGCAGGAATATAGCTATCAGTTTTTCCAGTTCTTTTTCGTTTGGTGCTTTTTGAATTGGCATCTATCACGCCTCCTCAAATCCCAATCCCATAAGCGGGTCACGCAGAGCCGTCACATCCTGAAAGGTCTTTCCCTCATTTTTCTTGATGGTTTCTTCGGAAATACTGTCAAACATAGAAGTTTCTTCTGCCAGTTTTTTCAGTTCGCGCTGGGCAGTTGCCTGATCCAATAGGTTTGCCTGAAAAGCGGCAATGATGGTTTCGGCTTTTGCCTTTGCTATCTCTGCCACTTCTTTGGCTGTTGGCGTCCAAAGTGGCGGGAACTGGATATCCATGTCTTCCGGAACGCCGCCCCACACGCTCATGGCAATGATGGGCAGCAGCTTTTCCAGAATGGGGCGCAGCTTGCTTTCCCGCAAAGTGTCCACGTAATCGTAATAATTTTGCAGATCACTTTCCCCTGTGGCGTTCAGTCCTGCCGGCGCACGCCCAAACAGCTTTGTCACTGGAATCCTGCTGGCACCGGATAAGTCAAGGCACATGCTGTCATAGATCTCCTGTAAGCCCGTAAAGGTGTACTGGGTATTTTTCACCGAATCGCCTTTATTAACCAACTGCATGCCGAAATTGGATTTCAGCACGTTCTGCGCCTGCATCATGTTCCAGAAACGTTGCTGGATGGCAGTGGGCGCAACGGAAAAAAGCTGATCCAGATTTTCCACCTCCATGGAATCCACATTGGCACGGAATGTCAAAGCAGCCATATTCGCTGCCACATTGTCATGTTTCACAACATCCGCGTAAAGGGCTTCCACTTCAGATTCTCCCCAGTACATTTCTGCCATCTTTTCCAGATATGGCAGTTCTCGACCGACAAAGCGAATGATGCGGGAATGATGGACAGATACCACCGTACTGCCGTCTGCCATATTGATGTCATAGTATTTGGGCAAGCCAAAATCAAGGTCTGCCAAATCAGAAACCAATTCCATACCGGGCGTGATGCCGGACCATCTGTCAACGATATACAGCCCAGCAAAGGTACCGGGCAGTATGGTGTCCAGTTCAAGAGGTTTGGACAAATCTTCCTGCCCTCGAATCAAAATCAATCCAGCTGCACCGCCATACAGCCTGCCCCAGCGCATTCCTTCATTGATGCGATCATATAACTGTGTCTGACGCAAGCAGCGGTCAAGTTCCTGCTGATACTTTGGAGCAATGGAACCGGATACCGTAAAGCCTTCCCGCAGCATATCATCCGGTATAATACCCACTACATTCTGTACCACCCAGTTTGAGCGATACAGGCTGTTCAGCAGGGCATAGTCGTATGTCATGCGGGTCAATGGGTACTCTGTTGCTTCCAATGGAGATTGGGAGCCGTAACCCAAATGAAAAAGCGGATTGCTGAATGCATCCGCTGTCTGTACCGGCTTTGCTGCGCCGGTTTTCTTTCCTTTTCTGCGGGACAATCTTCCCACCTCCTATGTCACCCGCCAGTCCGGCAGGGAGTTGATATAATAACGCAGCGCATCTGGTCCATGGTCCTGTTCTTTCACAGGCTTTTCTTCCCCTCTCTGGCTGGATTTTTCGTCCCAGCGATATGCCCCCAGCTCGTTCCGCAGCCCTTCACACTGCGCATGAATCTGAATTTGACCACGGCTCATGAGGGTGGACGTTTTTCTGATACCGTCCAGTACATCATTTTTTGCGCTTATCACAAAAATCCCTCTGCTTTTCAGTTCTGCGATGAAGGAAGCTGCAGATGGGTCTACCAATACTGCACAGCCGCCTGTACCCATGAATGTTTCCAGATCGTCCGCATATTCCTTATCTGTTTTCTGTCGATGTTCTTCCCGGCTGTCCCAACGATATTCCCGATCGATACGAACCGTTTCCTGATCGTCATATATGTCCAGAAAGACACAAGGATTCGTGGTACCGTAGTCAATGGCAATCGTTCTTGTGGACCGCCAGACCATATCCACAGGGGCTTCTGCCGTACTGTAAACATTCTTTTCTGCAGAGAACATATCATAGATAAGACCTTCGGGAGAGCGGCGCAAGCCCAAAATATCTCGGGCATACCAGATACTTTTCCTGTCGTAGGTAGACAGGGTCTTACGCAGGTTATCGTCAGATACAGAAAGGTTATCAGCAATGGTGAAATGCCCATAGTTAAAACCATAGTCTGGATTTTTCTTTTGCTTTTTGGCGTGGAAGTCCAGCACTGTTTTATAGTACCAATGCCCATCCCCTTTCGGGTTCAGGTCGTGAAAAACTGCTCTTTCCGGACTGGTAAGGGTTCTGTCAAAAACCTCCTGGATAAAGTCTGCCGTACATTCATTGGCTTCTGTCACATACGCCATGCCGTAGGTATTCCCTTTGATAAGCTTTTCATCGCCACTTTTCCCACCGCCGGAAATCAATACGATTTTTTCGCCAACAGGTGTCTGGATATACAGGCAATCACGCTTTTTGTACTCCCCCTCACGGCAGCGTCCTTCAAAAAAATTTTTCATGCCGAAACCGTCACAGTCCAGCACATTGATTTTTGCCGTTGCCGTAGATACCCCAGCGATCAGGTGAATCCTGCTTTGGTGCCGTTCCAGTCTGGTACAGAATGCTAAAGTGTTGACTACGTTTTTCCCGCCACGCTTTCCTCCCTCGGCTACATTCAGCCAATGGGTAAAGGTCCGGTCAAAATAATCTTTCTGATTCTGTGAAAAAGGAGCCGGAATGTTCATGCCTCGTCATCCCTTTCAAAGTCATGGATGTTCCGATTTTTTCCGGGATGCGTAAGGATTTCGGCTAGCGCCACCATATTGCTACCAATATCCTGACTCTGTTCTGGCTTTTCACCCCAGCCGCGGAAATTATTGATCAGGCTGAATTTTGCACCGTTGACACCATCACGGTCAAACAGTCTGGCTTCCGCATATTCTTCAATTCTGGATTTCGCGCGTATAATCGTGTCAGCAAATTCTTTTTTGCCTTGGTATTCCATGAGGGATTGTCTGGACGCAAATCCCAACGCAAGTGCCAGACCTGTCACCGTCGGTGGCTTTGGCTGTTTGATATAGACCAATCCTGTTTTGGTACATGTAGGACTCCCATTATCGTCCAGCAACAATTCCCCTTCGCATTCTTTGAAATACGCGTCTATCTTTTCCTGTATTTCTTCTTTCGTTCGAAATTTCGGCGGTCTGCCGACATACTTATTTTTCGAAACAGTCACAGCTTCCACCGTCCTTTCTACCTCCAAAGAAAAAGGACGCCCCGTAAGGCGTCCCAAAAGAAAGGAGGTGCATTTATGTCTTTTTCCACGATGACATTTTACCACACTTTCATGTGTCTTTATGTGTCCTTTTCAAACAACTTCAAAATGCAGCAGTGCTTTTCCATGAAGTTTTAACACATACCGGTAATCATAGTTCATTTCCACAGAAATTTTCTCCCATCTCTGTTCCAGCAGATAGCGTCTGGACAGGATTTCCTGTTCTGTTGGATCCGGAACCATACCGATCTGCTGACGGATTTCCCGGTACGTCACCATCTGCATTTCTTTTTCTGCTTCCAACTCCCGCAGCAGTTCATCTAAACGGGCAGCATACCCAGACAAATCAGATGTACCACTTCCGTGGGGCATCCCATCCCCTAAACCAACAGGGCTTGTCTTGCTGGAACGCAGTTCTTCGATTTCTTCCTGAATCATTTTCGCCCTGCGCTTTGCTGCCTGATATCTGCGAAGGTACTGCTTCTTTTCTTCGTTGTTCATCGGTATTCCCTCCCTGTTGGTTTATGCCGAATCTGGATACGCTCAATAAGCTCAAAATCACAGATACGCAATAAATCTTTGATTAGTCTGATGATGCGGTTGGCATCCTCATCGGCTTCCTGCTCTCGTTTATGTATGGCATGTAAAACTGGCGATGCAGTCGGGTCATAGTATCCGCTGCCATTGCGGCTGAGTTCGTCCATATTCAGTCCTCCTTGTCATCCACTTCGTAGTTTTCAAAAATCCACTGCAAAGCGTTCACATATTCCTGTTTCGTTATGCTGTTAAACGGCATACCGTTTTTAACAACAATACTTATAGCCTCCATTTTTTCGGCGTTACTTTCTTGACCGTTATAGATGTTGCAAAAAATTGCAACTGCTTCACTTAATTTCATTTTATCACCTGCCAGTTTCATTAAAACTTCAAACCTTGCTTTGTTGTAAATATCCATCATTTCGTCTATAAGCTTTTCATATTGCTTGTAACACTTCGTGCATAGATTGAACCTTGCACTGCCACAACGCCCGTTCGGAAATCGGTAGTTAAGCTTAATTCCGGTGTTCATTTTATGGTTTCTTCCGCACAAAGTACACACTGTCCACCTGTCAACTTTCCCGGTTTCTTCGTTGTAATGTACCATTGTACTATTTTCAAACTCTCTGCAAATCGCAAGACTTCTCTTTTTTTGATCTACCGACATTTTCTTATTCATTACTTGCTTTCTCCTTCTGGCGGTTCTGGTAACGGCATCCAGTGTGTGACTTTTGACGTAACAGTATACATGGCTCCCCTTGCTCCTTCGTGCCTCCAATATACTTCGTCTGAAAGATAGTGGTTCGATACGTGTCCGACAAAATACTTGCCAGTTTTGTTGCAATAAGCAAGAACCCTCTTACCATCTCCCGGCAGTCTATCTTCTACACTTATCCATTTCATTCCTTACTCCTCCTTATTGTGAATGTGTCCAAAGTCAACTGTCATCTCTAATTGCTTGATACGTGACATCTACCAACGAATATCCCTCTTTTTCTCTGGTATGTCCGTTTCTCTTGAGACTATTTTTCTTTTTTATAAATTCTCTCTGCATTTCGAAAAATTCTTCTCCATTTTTGGCGTTTTTCACAATTTCAAGCCTCAACGAATCAAGTTCAAACATTGTTTTGCAATTCTTAATCTTTTTCAATATTTCCTTCATTCCGTACAACTCCTAATTTTCCGGATCAATCGCTTCACCCATACGATAAGTCGCTCTCTCATCCGCTGCTTTGTTGAATGCTTCCACAAATGCCTTTGTTTCTTTTTCTTCGATCAGTTCATAAAACATATCCTCTGCCCAATCTTCGTACTGGTCATCACCAAGCATTTCCGTCAACGTGGTTATCAATTCTCTTTCATTGATCTGTACGGCATCTTTTACAGCTGTAAAAAATTCAAGATTATATCCCTCGTTATATGCAATACAGCTTGCGATTTCCCCTGCTTCAATGACTTCAGTCATTCCTTCTTTATATTTGACAATGATCAATTCACTCTCTGGTATCTGTGATAAATTTTTCATTTTTCCTCACCTCACGAATATTCTCTACGCCTCCCAAACCTGTTTTTAGCTCTGACTACGCTTCTTCATGGGTGGTCTCCTGTTCTTTGTATTTTTCGACTAAACCACTATTTAGATTCCATAAAACTCCTTCGCAATCTCGTTTAGACCAACCACAAACAAATTCTCTCGCCTCCTCGATGCAAGAAAATGCCGCCAAAAATTTATTGTTATTTTCTCCATCAAGAACAATAGCTGCTCCGTTTGCTTTATCTCCATCTAAACGATAAATCTTGTACCTTTCTTCCCATATTTCTATAAAAACATCACGTAATTTCATTCCAACCCCTCCAATCTCTCCATCTCCTCCGCAGTCAAAATCTGCGGGCGGGCGTTCCACATTCTTAATGCATCACGATAGCTTAACTGGTCATCAGATTTCCCTAAACATGCTTGGCACCATCCGCGAAACATTCCCCAGTTGCTAATTATGACATTTTTACTTCCACAAAACGGACAAGGCAGAAGTTCCCCTCGCTCCGTCACCGCCTTCTGTGCTTCCTTGTCGCCGAGCAGCGCCTTTTTGATTTCGTCCATGGTTATTCCTCCTGCAAAACAGCTTTCTCTTTCAACGCTTCAACAGCAATATCCAAAGCACAGCATGTTCTATAATTATCATAATCCGATATAGTTACAACACCTCCCCACTTAGGAAGACGATATGGAAACCACCCTCTTGGAAGGCCTTCCAAAATTTGAATAGCTTCTTCCTTTGTCATTCCATATTTCACATCATCAAAGTCTGATTGTTCATACTCCACTACGGTATATTCTCTCATTTTTCCACATCCTTCTTCAGCACTTCATCCGCCACTTCTCTGATCTCCTTGCAAATGATTTCAAACCATTCCCGATCACCGTTAAGGATTGTCCGTGCCAAATCCCGCATCAGTCCTTTTTCCTCTACTCGCAGCCAGATGGCAATGAGATTGGGTTCATTGGGCATCTGGTTATCAAATATCCGATAAAACATGTACGCCAGCAGATGTTTCCGAATCTGCAAATTGATTTCATCAAATGTTTTCTGATAATTGACGATTGCATCTCGTCCCTTTTCCAACGCCTTCCCTCTACGTCCAATGAGCGTCAGATACTTTTCTGCCTGTTCTTTTGTTTCTATCCGCACCATATTGTCCTCCATTCATGGAATTGTGTGACATTTTGTTTTTTGTGTGAATTTGTGTGACCAAAAGTCACACCGCCGAAACCATTGATTTTACTGGATTTTCTAACTGTTTTTTCCTATTGTGTGAAATGTGTGAAGGTTTTTGCATACCTCGCATACGTAGAAACGTGTATATAACCATATTGTATATATACTCCTATATATAAGGTGTGTGTAAAACGTCACACAAGTCACACATTCACACATTCACAAAATCAAAATGGACAAAAACGTTGATTTTACAAGGAAAACGCCACTTTTCCATTTTTCACACACTGCCTGTCCTTCACTCTGCAAAGTCACACATTTTCAAAAGGGGCATTCCTCACTGTCTGGAATATCCTCCAACTGCATCTGCCCGTTGGGGTCTTTGATGATCCAAACGCAGGAAACTGCCTCGCCATTGATTCGTTTTGTCTTGGTATATCCCTTGCTGACCTCGATTTTCCCTGTCTGTTTCATCCAGCTAAGCAATGATTTTGCGCTGTATCCAGCTTCCACACAGATTTTCTCAAAGCGGCTTTTGATCACATAAAAATATGTATCATCCACCATGCCCCAGCATTCCATGATGTCGTCATCATCATCGAATTTCTTTTTGTTGGCCGCCAAGGTTTCCCGGATGTATTCATAAGCTCGTTCATTCACAGACACGTCTTTTTTGGATTTCAGAAATGGTTTCACATCCTGTGGCTTCAGTGCCAGCCCGTCATGGAATATGGCTTGTTCCGCCAGAAAGTCCGCTGCCAGTATCAGTGCCATTGCCATGGATTGTTTCCCCGTGGTGTCCATCTGTTCCAGCTCTTTGGAATAGATTTTGTAAAGCTGCGCTGCTGTCGTAAAGCTAGGGTCATTCCGTTCCAGCCATTCCACAAAATACCTCCCAGCAAAGCCGAAATTCTGCAAACAGGTATCCGCCACATGCTTGGGGTCAGCAAACAGCGCTGTGGTACATTCCACCTCAATGATACGGTTCACTGCCCCGCCGCCGCTGGAAACCCCTGTGATGGGCATTTCCCCGTTGGTCAGGATGCAGTTACACCATGTAGGCGTTTCATCCACACCGCCGGCTTTATTCCCTCTGGTCTTGCCGACACCTTCTGACAGCTTGTATATTTCTTGGTCAAAGCTTTCCCGACTGGA
>UMEM01012025.1_pt1 | contig 23026 bp, 15 predicted proteins | sample 1964761 | NCBI WGS metagenome assembly UMEM01 (sample SAMEA4836021, study PRJEB28245) | human gut metagenome | biome: gut microbiome; material: fecal sample | place: Denmark | collected 2008 | reverse complement strand
ATGCGGTATATAAGCATGCTGAAGAGAAAGGAATAGAAAAAGGTATGGAAAAAGGTAGGAAAGAGATTGCTTTGAACCTATTGACATACAACACTCCAATAGACGTCATTGCAAAATCCACAGGATTATCTATCGAAGAAATCAAGAAATTGGAACAATAATACTATACGAATAATTGAGAGGGTGTGTCATAAGTGGGATGACATGCCCTCTTTTTCGCTACTTCGCTATTTCAGTCACTTCTGCCAGCTAACTCAGTCACTTCAGTCAGTTAATTCAGCCACTTCATTCTGCAAACAAATCCGTCTCATTCTGCTTACGAATTCGAATCTTCGAGCCAACGAAGTCATATCTTCAAGCCAGCGCAATCGAATCTTCAAGCCAGCGCAATCGAATCATCAAGCCAGCGCAGTCGGATGTATCGGCTCAATGAAACGTATGAACTTGCGCAATGAAGAACATGGTTTCATCAGCGTAAGCGGCTCCGTTTGCCCTGAGGCTGCTGAAATTACGTCACGACGCAGCTTCTGAGGCGTCACGACGTAGCAATCGGTGCGTCACGACGCAGCAACAGATACGTCGTGATGTAATTTCTGCTAACTCCTGCCCCATCAAGTAAGCCTCATCTGAACTTCAAAAAAGCCTCAGTAAACGTTACGTAGGGCTCACTTACCCGCCTGAATCAATACGACGAAAAGACAATATTGTAGAAACAACACTTCCGAAAACGTTTACGTTAGATTTTTCGTTTATTTTATTCAACATTTAAAAAATTTAATTACCTTTGTAGCAGAAATCTAAGATTATAATCAAAAATCGAAGATTCCTTATGATCTATTGAGAATCAAACACGACAACAACTAATCGCTAGTAAGTTCAATTAGACCAGAGAAACTTAACAAGATTAATAATAACCTACAAAACAAACATCGTTATGTATCAACAACTGAAACGTGCCAGCATGGCACTGACCTTGAGTTCGGTTTGTTTCCTCGCTTTTGCGCAGAAAACAATCCAAGGTACCGTTAAGGATGCTAATGGCGACCCAATGATTGGTGTAACCATTACTGACCAGAATGGTAAGGCAGGTGGCATCACCGACCTTGACGGTAAGTTTACCATCCAGAACGCAGACCCTAATACGGTCTTGACTTTCAGCTACATCGGCTGCAAGCCTAAGAAAGTAAAAGTAGGAAGTCAGAAAACATGGAACATCGTACTTGAAGATGACAATGCAGCCCTTGACGAGGTCGTTGTCGTTGGTTATGGTACTATGCGTAAACGCGACGTAACCGGCTCTATTGCATCTGTCAACTCTGAAAAGATAGCCGCTCGTGGTACTACCAATCTTGCAGAGTCTCTGCAGGGTTCTGTTCCTGGTGTCAACATCACCCAGTCTGGTAGCCGCGCAGGTGCAGGCTTCAATATTCAGGTTCGTGGACAGGCTTCTATCAACAAGCAGGCACAGCCATTGTATGTTATCGATGGTGTAGTTTGCGACAACATGGACTTCCTGAATCCTGATGATATCGACCGCATCGACGTATTGAAAGATGCATCTTCTACCGCCATCTATGGTTCCCGTGCCTCTGCCGGTGTCATCATGATTACCACCAAGGGCAGCAAGGGTGCAGACAAGGCACAGAAGGCAACTATCTCTTATGACGGATATTATGGTATCAAGAAGTTGGCGCGCATGCCTGAGTTTATGGATGCCAACGAGTTTATGGATTACCGTTTTGCTAGATATACCACGCTCGATGGTAAGAGCTACGATGGCTCTAGCCGAAAGGGTGTTGATGCCGAAGGACATCCACACTACATCATCAAGAATACCGACTTGAATTCTGCCTTCCTTGCCCGCAAGGGAGCAACCAGCTACAAAGACTCCAAACTTTATGAACTGATGATGGATCCAAGTTTCGACGGTTACGACTGGAAGAAGATGGTTACCCGCACTGCCGCCCAGCAGAACCACTTTATCAGTGCTGCCGGTGCAACAGACAAGGTAAACTACCGTGTAGGTATGGGTTATCAGGGAGAAGAGAACGTATTCAAGGGCAACGACTATGAGCGTTTCAATTTCAAGGGATCCATGGATGCCAAGCTCTCCAAGATATTCGAGGCAGGATTCTCTACCAACATGTCTATGAGCCGCACCCAGGATGTATGTACTGATGGTACTTTTTCTCCATACGTAAATGCATTCTATTTCAACCCATTCGTATCTCCTACAGATGCAGATGGCAACCTGATTCCTAACCCGGGAGCTAAGGCTGCCTTTGGTTCAGACGCACAGTTTACATCTACATATAACCCGCTCATCGATTTGAATGACGGCAACTATACCAATGAGACCAAGATGTACCGACTGATGGGTAACTTCTATCTGCGTGCCAACATCATCAAGGGATTGAAGTTTACAACCACCTTCTCTCCTAACTACTCTCACAAGCGCCAGGGCATCTTCTATGCAACAGGTATCAATGAGGGTAATGACGTAGGTTCTACTTACTACCAGAAGAATAAGACCAACTTCGGTTCAGTAGCCAATACTACCCGTGTAGACTGGACTTGGGACAACCAGTTTGACTACAACCGCACATTTGGCGACCACACTGTTGGTGCCATGGCACTGTTCTCACTCTACAAGAGTAATACAGAATACCAGTATGAAGAAGGTAAGGGTATCGCCAGCGACCTTACTACATTCCACAACCTGGGAACAGCCAGCGGCGACAAGGTACTCTCAAGCGACTATACAGAGTCATCACTGGAGTCATTCGCTTTCCGTGCCAACTATTCTTACAAGGGCCGCTACATGGCTACAGCTACACTCCGTACCGATGGTAGTTCCCGTTTCGCAGACGGCAACCGTTGGGGCTGGTTCCCTTCTGTAGCTGCAGCATGGCGTTTCTCGGATGAAGCATGGATGAAGCAGTTCAACAACTGGCTTGACAATGCTAAACTCCGTCTTTCATACGGTGTTACCGGTAACAACAATGTGGGTGACTATGTAACTATCGCTTCAGCTACAGGTCCAACATATGTAACTATTGACGGCAAAGAGGTACAGGGTTATCATCCTAACGGATTGATAAATACAGAACTCATCTGGGAGAAGGTAAAGGAGTTTGACCTCGGTCTCGACTTGAGTTTCCTGAAGAACCGCATCAATGTAACAGCCGACTTCTACAACCGTCTTTCTGATGGTCAGATTATGTCACGTTCAGTGCCTATCGAAACTGGTGAGAAGACTTCAACCTTCAATGTAGGTTCTGTCCAGAACAGAGGTATTGAACTCGGTTTGAACTTTAACATCATCAACAAGAAAGACTTCTCTTGGAGTGCGAACGTAAACTTCGCCCGCAACTGGAACAAGATTAAGGAGTTGAGTAATGGTAAAGTTGACGAGGTTGCCAACAACTGGTTTATCGGCGAGCCTCTGAACGTACTCCGTGACTATACCCATACAGATGTCATCACCGACAAGGGTGTAACCATGCACACCATGAATGGTGACAAGCACTATACCCTGAAGGAATTCTACGAGAAGTATGGCACTAAGTATAAGTGGTATGAAGGTCAGGTAGCCGTTAACGACTGGAACGATGACGGTAAGATTGACGACAATGATAAGCAGATTTATGGTTGTACAGACCCTCGCTGGACCGGTAGTTTCTCTACCAATGTTTACTTCAAGGGCTTCGACTTCTCTATCATGTTCTACACCAAGAGCGGATTCTGGTCACGCAGCTACTTCCACGAGAAGTATATGAAGTATGGCGACCGTGGTAATGCCCACATGCAGTTGGATTACTACATACCAAAGGGAGCACCAATCATCGATCATGCAACAGGTGAGATTACAACCGCCACCGAGACCCACTACGGAAAGTATCCTTATCCAAACAACAGCGATGCTTCGATGGGTGGTTACTTCAGCGACAAGGGTTCAGCCAAGGGCGAAGGCTTCCAGTATCAGAAGACCTCTTTCACCAAGGTTAAGAACATCACTCTGGGTTACACCTTGCCAAAGAACGTAGTGAGCAAGGCTGGTATCAGAAACCTCCGTGTATATGTAAACGTTCTGAACCCATTCTGTTTCACCAACTATAAGGGCTTCGACCCAGAGTGGGCATCACAGAATCTACAGAATGGCGGTCCATCATCTGTAACCTACCAGTTTGGTGTAAATCTTAAGTTCTAATCTCATTAAATGAAGTAAACAATTATGAAAAAGATATTATATAGCGTAGCATTGGCGGCCTGCTGCATGGGAACCATGACAAGTTGCAGCGACTTCCTGGATGCGAGCAACAAGTCGAATGTAACTGATAAACAGACATTTGCAACAAAAGATGGCTTCAATAGCCTCGTCAATGATGCCTATCAGCATCTGCAAAACGTTTATGCAGCACCTCTGTTCACAAGCTGTTTTTCAGCAGGTACAGATATGTATGCCGATGCCCGTAACAAGATGAACGAGGCATTGAACACTTACGAGACTCTGACTCCAGAAAATGAAGATATAACGGATCTCTATACTTACCTCTATGCAGGTATCCGTGCTGCCAACTCTGTGTCATATTATGCACAGACAGCACAAGTAGATGAAAAAACGAAGGGTCAGCTTGTAGGCGAAGCCCGTGTATTGGCAGCCTACGAGTATTATCTCCTGGTAAACAACTTCGGTGGTGTGCCTATCATGAAGGGCTTCCTTACCACAGCAGGTACAGGATACCCGAAGTCTTCTGCTGCAGATGTATATGCCTATATCATCAGCGAACTCGAAGATGTTATCGGCAAGAATGTGCTCCAGGCTTCAACAGCTACCAAGGGTGGCGGCAGAATCAGCCAGGAAACAGCCAAGGCAATCCTTGCCAAGACCTACCTTTCTGCAGCATGGGACCTCAACAAGCAGGAATACTTCTCTAAGGCTGCTGCTCTTGCCGATGAGGTGATTGCGGGCAGAAGACTGACTACCCCATTTGCCAAGCTCTGGAAGGCAGACGGATCGGGCGATGACAACGAAGAGTTCCTTTGGGATGTGGAATATGATTTGGCTACAGCCAACAATACAACATCAGGTGGTACAGAATGGAGCGGTTACTACTGCAACTATCTGGGTGGAAACGAGGATAACATCAAGGCTACAACCTCCAGCTATGTACCAACCCTCTATGCCTTGCATTGTTTCAAGAAGGGAGACCAGCGTTACGATGCTACCTTCATGAAGGAATTGCCAGATATAAACAAGGGAAATGCTGCAGGAACCGGTTACTGGACCTGGTACAAGAATGGTGAGAGTCTGGTAGGTAAGCCAGTAACGCGATACTATTCTGCATGGTATGAAACAGATGCCGACTTTGAAGCATGGAAGGCTATAGATCCTGCAAACAGAGCAAACACCTATCGCATTCCGATGGATTCACAGAGCAAGGAAGCACAGAATATGGACGGCAGAGATATGGAATATTACGATAACCAGCAACTGGTATATGGTTCCAGTCCATGCAAGAAGTTTGACGACAGCAAGACTGCTAAGACAGAGAAAAACACCTGCTATCGCGACATCCATATCATCACTTTGCCAGAGATGTATCTCGTAGCAGCTGAGGCTTATCTGAAGGCTGGTGATAATCCTAAGGCATTGGCACGACTCAATGAGGTTCACCAGCGCGCTGGTCTTTCTGCACTTACAGGAACTATCACTATCGATGACATCCTTGATGAGAATGCCTGCGAGAACTTCGGTAATGAGGCTCGTTGGATGGATCTTCGCAGAACCCAGACTCTGGTAGAGCGTTGCACCAAGTATAACCACGAGATGGGAGACAAGGCTGCCCAGTATATCGGCAAGAAGCTTCTTCGCCCTATCCCACAGGCTGCAATTGATGCCAATGACCAACTGACATTAGCCGACCAGAATCCTGGTTACTAATCAAAGTCATTATGTTGATAAGAAAACCTATCAAGACATACGTTAATCATTAGGTTTAAGACCGTATTCTAGGGAGATATTTCCTGATGGATACGGTCTTTCTTTTGGTTCTATCGGCAAAGTATACGTAATCGTTTTCGTAGTTTTTCGCCCACTATCTGCATGTGATAAGCAAAAATGTCGTAACTTTGCAGAAAATCTTATAGAAAAGAAAATAATAAAATAAATAAACCTAAGAAGAAATGAAGAAATCAATCATTAAGTCAGTCGTGCTGGCTGCGCTCATGGCTCTGCCAATGTTCGCTAAAGCACAAACTTTCGCTGGTATCACAGCCGAGCAGAACGCACAGAATACTCCTGAAGGATGGACTGCCGTAGAACTGCCACAGTTGCCTACCATCACTTCGGCAAACACATTTAATATCAAGGATTATGGTGCCTCGACATCTGCTGCAGACAACACCAAGGCTATCCAGAAAGCACTTGATGCTGTGCCTTCTACCGGTGGTATGGTCGTGATTCCTGCCGGTACATGGATGTTTGGTAGTATAGACCAGATGACAAGCAAGACCGAGGTACTCAGCATCAAGTCAAAGACTGTGCTCCATCTTTGCGCAGGAGCCACCTTGAAGCTCGTAGAATACGGCAAAGCTCCTAACAACAAAACGCTCTTTATCGGTTGCAAGAACAAGAACCAGAGCGACATTGTTATAGAGGGCGAAGGTGAAACTTCTATTATCGATGGTCAGGGAACCCGCTGGTGGAAAGCCCGCGACAACAAGGAGACTTTCGATCCTGGAGCCATGATCCGATTCGAGAAAGGCAGCCGATTCCTGATTCGCAATCTCAAGGTTCAGAATACTCCGGGTGTCAACATCACCTTGAGTAACAGCAATGGTGCCAGCAACGGTACCGTCCATGATGTAACCATCTATAACCCTTCTTCTGAAACCAAAACAGAACAGCCTTCTCATAACACAGACGGTATCTCTATCTGGGGTCATCACATGAACATCTATAACTGCAACATCAGTACAGGTGATGATAACGTAGTTTGCGATGACAATGCACAGTATATCCATGTCTGGAACTGCGACTTTGGTACAGGACATGGTGCTTCTATCGGTAGTTTCACCAAAAACATCAAGCATGTATGGTTCGACAATATCACCATGAACGGAACAACAGCAGGTATCCGCATGAAGACGGGTATCAAGAGTGACGGTACGCTGCGTGGCGGTGGCGAGGAGGACTGGAAGTTCACCAACTTCACCATGACCAAGGTGAAGAACCCATTCTCTATCGACTGCTTCTACGACAAGAACTACAACAGCGACCCTGCCGTAGACAAGGCAAATGCCAGAGCTCTTGATAGCACTACCCCAACCTACACCGACATTCTGCTTCAGAACGTGAAGACAACAGATGTTTGCGATGGTAACGCTATCTTCCTGATTGGCCGCCCTGAGAGCCACATCAAGAACGTGACACTCGACAACGTGCAGATTTTAGCCAAGAAGGGCATCGATATCCGCTTCGTAGATAATCTCGTGTTCAAGAACAACTCTAAGATTTCATGCCAGTCGGGCAAACTCTGGATTCGCCAGTACGATTCTACAGTAGACGACCAGTGTGATGCTACAGGGGCAGGTACAAATCCAAATCCCAATCCAGGTGAGACAACAGAAGTAAGCTATATTCTGGATGCATCAACCAGCACTTCTTCAAGCACAGCTCCATCTCCATGGACGTTCAATAATGGTTGCAGCATAGAGAGCAGCAAAGGTTACGCTACAGCTAAAAACAAGACCATCAAGTACAGCAAGGGCGTACAGTTTACCATCAACCTGCCTGAGAATATTACCATTACATCGGCTACATTTGCAGGATATGCCAATGAAGACAACAAAACCTGCTATCTCGGCGAACTGAACGGAACAACCTTTGCCAGCGACAAATACATATTCCCTAGCCGTACAACCCAAACGGATACGAGCACAAAGTTTGATATTACACTTGACACTCCTGCTACTGGCGTTCTTACCTTCACACCACAAGATGCACAAGCCGCCTGGGTTATCACTCTGAAAGGTGTAAAGGTAACAAGTTCAGGTATCAACAATGTTGTTTTAACCGCCAAGGTAAACAACAACAACATTTACGACCTCAGCGGTCGCATGGTGAAACTCAATGCCAAGGCAGAAGACCTGCAAGGTCTCAAAAAAGGTATCTATATCTACAACAACAAGAAATACGTTGCTAAATAATTCATTTTAACATCGGTAACAATGAAAATAAAATCGCATTCACTCCTGTGCATTCTCGCCACCATCGCATTGAGTTCTCCGCTCTCTGCACTGAGCGTGAATGCTCAGAAGGCGGTATCCAAGACATGGAATCCGAACCTGAAGAACGGAATGTACCGCAACCCGGTTATTGACGCCGACTACTCAGACCCTGACGTATGCCGTGTGGGCAATGACTACTATATGACTTCCTCTTCCTTCCAATGTTTCCCAGGCTTGCAGATTCTGCACAGCACCGACCTGGTGAACTGGGAGATTATCGGTGCTGCCCTACTCAATGACTATCCGGTTTTGCCAGAATACCAGGGCACCGAACTGGATTGGCACAAGAAGGTTCAGCATGGTAACTACGTGTGGGCACCCTCTATCCGCTACCATGACGGATGGTTCTATATCTACTGTGGCGATCCTGACCAGGGTCTCTTCATGACCAAGACACAAGACCCACGCGGCCCTTGGGAGCCTATCACCTGGGTGATGAAGGGAAAAGGTCTTATCGACTGCTGCCCTCTCTGGGATGAAGACGGCAAGGCTTATCTTTCGCATGGATGCGCCGGTTCAAGAGCCGGTATCAAGTCAGTGCTCTTCGTAGCTCCGATGTCACCTGACGGCACCAAGGTTACCGGTCCTTCACGCATTGTATATGACGGTCATGAAGACCAGCCAACCATCGAGGGTACCAAGTTCTACAAGCGCAACGGATATTATTATATCATGAGTCCTGCGGGAGGAGTAAAGTATGGCTGGCAGGTAGAACTGCGTTCCAAGAATCCATACGGTCCTTACGAGGAGTATGTGGGTATGGCACAGGGAAAGAACAAGAAGGTGAACGGCCCTCACCAGGGTGCGTGGGTAGATACCCAGAACGGCGAAGACTGGTTCCTCCACTTCCAGGATAAGCACGCCTATGGTCGTGTGGTTCATCTGCAACCAGCCAAATGGGTAAACGACTGGCTCGTCATCGGTGACGACAAGGATGGCGATGGCTGCGGTGATCCTGTTCAGCTATGGAAAAAGCCAAACCTGCCATCAAGCGGTAACTTCCAGCCTAAGGAATCGGATGATTTCAACAGCGTAGATTTAGGTCTGCAATGGCAGTGGAACGGTCCTTACAGTCAGTACTGGTACTTCTGTGATGCCAAAAACTCCAAGTTGCGTCTCTATGGTGTGCAGCAGGCTGAAGATGTAAAGAACCTGTATGATTTGCCAAACCTCCTGCTCCAGAAACTCCCTACCGAGAACTTTACTGCTACTGCCAAGGTGAAGTTCATTCCTAACCGCACCGAGGCTTACAAGGAGAAAGATAAGGTACTGGGCGAAAGCGCCGGCATGATTATGCAAGGCATGGACTATGCGGCACTCAAGTTTGTTGATACCAAGGAAGAGGGAGTTGTTTTGCAATATGTAACCTGCGAGAAGGCAGAGAAGGGACAGGCTGAGAAGGTGGTAAAGCAAGTGGCTATCAAGACCAGCAAGCAGCCTCAGCCTTACACCGTGAAGTATGCCGTAGATGATATTCCTTCTTCCCGCATCGCTACCCAGGATGTATGGCTCCGCGTGAAGGTTCATAGCGAAGGCATCGCCAACCAGATACAGGCTATCGCTGAATGGAGCTACAGTCTGGATGGTAAGAAATTCACCAAGATAGGCAATCCTTTCACTGTGCGTGAAGGCAAGTGGATTGGTGCCAAACTCGGTTTCTTCAACACCCGCACAGCCAAGAAGAACGATGCTGCCTTCTTCGACGTAGACTGGATTCATTTCGAAAAATAACGCTTTCCAGCTAACGCGTTATTTCAGAGAATATTTTGGGAAACAAAAAAATCCCCCTCATTGCAAATCAATGCAGCGAGGGGGATTAATCATTATGAGTAATCTAAAAATTCTAATCTTTCTTTTCTTCTGTAGGCTCTGCCTTTGTTGTTTTCTTGGCAGGAGCCTTCTTGGCTGCAGGCTTAGCTGCGGTCTTCTTGGCAGGAGCAGCCTTAGCAGGCTTCTCGCCATGGTGCTTCTCTGCCTCCTTCTCTATCTTTTCAATCTTAGCCTGAAGACGGACAATCTCCTTGTCCTTCATCTCAATCTCTTCATCCTGATTCTTGATGGTAGTAAGCAGGCTCTCAAGCTGATCGTTATCAACATCAGTAGGATAGAGGTCGTTTACTCGGGTGATGAAGTCGCCAAGAATGTTCATATAGTTAGTGAAAGCATCGAAAGGACTTGAATAGATACCTCTGTCAAGACCCACATTGCTTGGCTTGGTAGTCATGAAGCGGAAGTTGTTACTTGCCTGCAGGTAATCCCAGTCCTGATTGATACGTGGATCGTTGGCGATACGTACACGGTCTGCCACACTGTAAAGCTTGTTGAAAGCCTCACGCTGCATCGGGTTACCCAACCATGAACTTACATCACGCTCCTCGTCTACCCAACTCAAGGTATCAGGCACATTCACCTCGCCTACCGACTTGATCTTCTTGCAGATTTCTGAAGGTGTTGAGAAGGTGATGCCACGGTCCTTGGCACACTGAGGCAAAGCCTTCATAAACTCGAGGATATTGCTTGACAGAGGCTGGGCAATACCAAGAGCAGAAAGCTCCATGAAGATATTGATAACCTGCTCCTCCTCTGGGAAGGCAGCAATCTGATTCATATAGTTGTCGGCAAAGAGTGGATAACCGTCCCAATCGCTGTTGCTGAAGCGCAGAGAGATATCATCGCTCAGGTTCACATCACGCAACAGGAGCTTCAACTTAGGATTCAGGGCGCAATGGTAAACATAGTGAGGAGACTTCCAGCCGAGCACGTGCTTGGCACCCTCGGTGAGCATACCGATAAATCCCATGTTGGCAACATCGTTACCGATATCATCGCTGTAGATGAGCGAAGAGTTGCGCAATACGGTAGGTTTCTTTCCGAAATATTCCTCAATCTTAGTACACTGGCGCATCACCTCATCCTTGAAACTTGCCTCATTAACCAGAGAAGCAAGTCCGTGAGAGTAAGGCTCAGCCAGGAACTCTACACAACCCGTATTGTTGAGCTGCTGAAGCTTCTCCAGTACCTGAGGAGCATGAAGTTCCAACTGCTCCATACCCACACCCGAAAGCGAGAAAGCTACCTTGAAATACTTGCCGTTCTTTTCAATCATCTCCTGAAGGGCATTCAAGGCTGGCATATAAGAGCGCTCAGCAATCTCGTTGATGCTACGGTCGTTCTCGTAGTCATCATAGTAATAATGGTCGGTACCGATGTCGAAGAAGCGGTAGCGTTTCAGATGGGTAATCTGATGTATCTCGAAATATAAACAAATTGTTTTCATAATTATTAATTATTAATTTTTAATTATTAACTGCCCATTACTTCCACCCTAAGGTTTTGAGGTACAGGTCTTTGATGCGGGCTCCCACTTTCTCCCAGGTAATCTGGTCTACTTCTTTCTTGCCTTCCACTGAGAGATAATCGAAAAGACTCTCGTTGTGACAGATGCTGTAGATGGCATCGGCAAGGGCATGGATATCCCAGTAGTCTACCTTGATACAGTTGGACAAGATTTCTCCACATCCACTCTGCTTGGAGATAATGGTTGGTGTGCCGCACTGCATAGCTTCCAAAGGTGAGATACCGAACGGCTCGCTCACAGATGGCATCACGTAGACATCACTGTCTTTCAGACATTCATAAACCTGTTTGCCACGCATAAAGCCAGGGAAGTGGAACCGGTCGGCAATGCCTCTTTCGGCAGCGAGATAAATCATCTGATCCATCATATCGCCCGAACCTGCCATACAGAAACGCACATTGCGGGTACGATGCAATACCATGTTGGCAGCCTCAACGAAATATTCAGGTCCCTTCTGCATGGTAAGACGTCCCAGGAAGGTTACTACCTTCTCCTTGCCCTTATGATTTGGGCGTGGAATATCCTGCCACTCCTGCTTCAATGGGTATACGGCATTGTGCATAGCGAAACACTTGCGTGGATCCTGGTGATACTGGTGAATCACCGTCTGGCGGGTCAGTTCGGATACACACATGATGCAGTCGGCATTATCCATACCGTCTTTCTCGATAGCGTAAACGGTAGGGTTCACCTTTCCACGGCTACGGTCGAAATCAGTAGCATGAACGTGGATGCACAATGGTTTGCCACTCACGCGTTTGGCATGAATTCCGGCAGGGAATGTAAGCCAGTCGTGAGCATGGATAATATCAAATTCTTCTGAACGGGCTACAACTCCGGCAATGATGCTATAGTTGTTGATCTCGTCATGAAGATTTGACGGATAACCACCGGCAAAGTCCATACAGCCGAGGTCATTTACATGCATATAGTTAAAATCGGCATAGATGTGGTCACGGTAGCGGAAATAATCGTCCGGATTCATGATATTGCCTACGCGCTGCTGCACATAGTCGTGATTTACATCTCGCCAGGCGATAGGCACACTGTTCATTGCCACAATCTTGCAGGCACTGCGGTCCTCATCACCGAAAGGATGAGGCAGACACAATGTGATATCAACATCGCCCTGGGCATGAAGTCCCTGGGAGATACCAAAGTTGGCAGTTGCCAAACCACCAAATACGTGAGGAGGATACTCCCATCCAAACATTAAAACTTTCATATAGCAGTCCTCCTATTATTAATATTGATATTTTTCAAGTAACTCGAGCGCACGCAGAATCTCAGCCACATTCATGGCGAAAGAGATGGCACCACGACCTGCGAATGGAGGGTTTCCATCGAAGAGTTCGCTGATGGTACCGAGACAGTGGGAAGACATTTCGTCCTCATAACCTACCATCTGGCGTTCGATAAAGCTCAAACGGGTACGCTTATAGAGTTTCAGACTTGCCTCCATATAGAAGCCACCGAGCCATGGCCATGCCGTACCCTGATGGTAAGCATAGTCGCGCTGGGTCTGCGGACCTACATAAACAGGATTATATCCACCGCTCTTTGGCGAGAGTGAACGCAATCCCTTAGGAGTAAGGAGTTCGCGTGTACAGATATCAAGAACCTGCTTCTTCTGGTCTTGCGACAATGGAGAATAGTCGAAAGCCACTGCAAATATCATGTTCGGGCGAACGCTCCAGTCCATCATATTTCCATCAACATAATCGTACAGATAGCCATATTCATTGAGGAAGGTATCGAGAAACGCCTGCTTGGTCTGCTTAGCCTGAGCCAGGAGTTTCTGCTGGCTGTCTTCTTCACCTACTGTTGCAGCGAGAGAAGCACAGAAGCACAAAGCGTTATACCACAAAGCATTAAACTCTACGATATAACCTGTACGTGGAACCACTGGTCTGCCGTTGGCAGTAGAGTTCATCCAGGTAACAGCCTTGTCCTTACCATCGGTATAGAGCAATCCGTTCTCTTCGAGCTTCAGGTTCGGATGCTTGTTTTCCTGGATAAAGCTGATAACATCCTTGATAAACTGTCCATACTTCTTGAAGCATTCTTCCTTGCTGGTTTCCTTGGCATACTGCTGCAAAGCCCAGATAGCCCACAATGGCACGTCAGGCTGCTCAATCTCAGCAATATGAACGCTGACCGGCTTGCCTTCCATAAACTCGTAGTATCCCTTCATGGCAGTCTTCATCACCAGTTCGAAGTAGTCATCTTCCTCGATAGAGAGGGTGAGACCCGGAAGAGCGATGAATGTATCGCGGGCACGGCACTTGAACCAAGGGTAACCTGCCAGGATATAACGGTCATCGTTCTTTTCACGACGATGGAACTGATGAGCCGCATTGACCAGACAATGGAAGAAATTGTCACGAGGCGAACGCTCATCCACTTCCTTGTCGAAGAGCTTCTTCAGGCTGACCGCCTTGATTTCTGATGTAGAAGCAGCAAAGACGATGGTTTCGCCTTTCTTGATATCCATTTCAAAATAGCCAGGAACATAGAGGTCTTCGTTAGAAGCATAACCTCTCTCCTGCTCCTTTGGATATTCCACGCCACGATACCAATCTGGACAGAATTTAAACTCGTTCTTCTTGGAGAACTGCATATAGAGATCAGGATAACCTGCATACATACAGGTCTTGATGCCATGATCTACCTCAGCATAATCACGAGATGCGGTAGCATTCTCATGAGTAAACTGACGGACACTGCGGAAAGCCAGAAAAGGACGGAAACGAAGGGTTGTAGCCGAATGGCCGTCTACCAGGGTATAGCGAATCAGAATGCGATTCTCATAATGCTGGAATACAACTTCCTTTTTCAGGATAACACCACCTACGCGATAAAGGGTAGTTGGCACTTTATCACAATCAAACTCACGAATGTACTTGTGGCCCATCGGACTGTAGTTGTTGCCCTGGTACTTGTGCAAGCCGAGGTTAAACTCAGCTCCATGCTGAATCACCGTAACATCCAGCGAACTCAAGAGCACGTGATTGTCATCGTCCAGTTCTGGAACCGGCACGACAAGTAATCCGTGATACTTGCGGGTATTACAGTCTACAATCGTTGAGCACGAATATGCACCCGAGCGATTTGTCCTCAACAACTCCTTAGGCAACGACTCTTGAAGATTCGTCATAAGGGCCTTTTCGAATTTTAGATAACTCATAGATCTATATTAAGGTTCTATATTTTTGTTGACTAAATTAATTGCTTTCAAAGGTAACACTTTTTTGTGGTATAACAAAGCTTTTTGTATGCCATTTTTAGAAAAAATTGTCTTTTTATGTTTTAAAACATATTTTTAGACAAAAATGCTTGATTATTTCGAGAAAAAGCATTACTTTTGCACTCAGTTTTCAGTTTAAAAGATTTGTACACATGGCAGCTAGAGGAAAATACGATAAAGAAAATATAGCAATGCTGATTGCTAAGCTATGGGGAGGCATCACTGATGACCAGTTCGATTTACTGAAAGAACATCTGGAAATCAAGAAGTATAAGAAGAACGAAATCATCTACAAGAACGAGGGTACTCCCGAATATGCACTATGTCTCATAGCGGGAAAAGTGAAGATATACAAAGAAGGAATCGGTGGCAAGAGCCAGATTATCCGTGTTATCAAACCGATTGAATTTTTTGGTTTCAGAGCCTATTTTGCAGATGAGATATACAAGACGGCAGCCATGTCGCTGGAAAACTGCGTCGTTGCCCAGTTCCCGCTGGCAGTTCTCATGAAACTGATCTCCAAGAGTTTCAACATCGGCTTCTTCTTCATCAAATATCTCAGTGTGGAAATAGGTAAATCGGACGACCGTACCGTGAACCTCACCCAGAAACATATCCGTGCCCGACTTGCAGAGGGACTGATATTTCTGAAAGACTCTTACGGGTTAGAAAAAGACGGAAAAACTCTTGACATCCGATTGAGTCGTGAAGATCTGGCAAATCTCTGTAATATGACAACGAGCAATGCCATCCGTACGCTCTCAGCCTTTACGGCAGAAGGACTCATCAATACTGAAGGAAGGAAAATCAAAATCTTACAGGAAGAAGAAATCATAAAAATAGCAGAACTCGGATAAAGTTCTGCTATTTTTTATTTATATGTTTTACATTATACGTTTTTCTTGATACATTTCCCTTATTACGGGCATACTGGTTATACGGGTATCAGGAAGTTGATAACCTCCTGAATTACAGTAATCTGGAATGGGCCTACCGGTGTATTCATCAATCTGCCATCAATACCTATCAGGGCATGCTGGGCATCGAGCACCTCTACCTCTCGGGTACGGTAAGGATGCACACTCTTATGGTTGAGGAACTTACCTTTCACAAAAAGATAGATTCCCTCGAAGAGCTGGGTTGTCTTAGGATGAGATACCACCGACACATCGAGCAGTCCGTTATATGGCACAGCATTCGGAGTCTGTCCATATCCTGTTCCATTGCCTATACACATCGTCATCACTCTACGCTTGATAACATCCGAATTGATTTTCACATGCATCTTATAGTCCAGACGCTGGAATATCATCAGGATGAAGGAACAGAGAAACGACAGGGTACGTGAACCGAAGATATGATGGGTTTTTCGTCTCAGGTTCATGATGGCGGCGATGAGTCCGATATTGATACAGTTGAGAAAATAGCGACGGCATTTCTCCCCCTTCTTGTTCACATAGCGGATACAACCGAGGTCAATCTTTCTGATACGACGTTTTTTCAGCGACGCCACCGTCTTCTCGATATCGCTGTCGCTGAACCCCCAGAAGTGGGCAAAGTCGTTCATCAGTCCGTTAGGAATAACACCCAGTGCCACCTCTTCTCTTTCTTTCGGATCTATCTGCATCAGACAGTTTACGGCATCATTGAGCGCAGAATCTCCGCCCACCACGACAATGGTCTTATAGCCATTGTTGATGAACATTCTGATGAGCCGTTCTACGCTCTTCTGATTCTCGCTCTGCACAAAGTCGTAATCCACGCCCTGCTGCTTGAGCACCTTCTCTATTTTTTCCCAGCGCTTATTACTTCGCCAGCCTCCTCTAGGGCAATAAAGCAGCCCCCATTTATTCTCGTTTACCATTGTCTCTTCTTTGTAATTTGAAAGTTGTATAAAATATCACTTCCGCCCAGCCACCGTTGCATCCGATTCCATCGAATGCCAGCCCAAGCCAGATTCCAGGCCGCAGCCTAGCTCCTCATCAGTTCCAAAACCGTCTCCACCTTTTTCTCCATTGGCTGCAATGCATCTACCCAATGGATAGTAAAGCCTCTGCGCTCCATACCTCTGAACCACGTCATCTGCCTTTTGGCAAACTGATGGATTGCTATTTCCAGACCGCGATACATCTCATCGTATGTAGTCTTACCGATCACATATTCTGTAATAAACTTATACTCCAAACCATAATAGATGAGATTTTCGGCAGGAATACCGCGATCTAGCAGTCCCTTGATTTCATCTACCATTCCCTCATCCAATCGCTGTTTCAGTCTCCGTGAAATTTTCTCCCTTCTTGCGTCCCGGTCTATGCTGACACCGATAATCAGCGAATCAACCGCAGGGAGTTCACGTTCGGGCATCGGATGCTCCAGATTATAGCTTTCAATCTCTATCGCCCGGATAGCTCGCTGTGCTGTATCCACGTCTGTGCGATTGTGCATATTAGAACCCGTTTTCGCCTTCAGCTCTTTCAGTATCAGCGTAAGTTCCTCTAAACTCTTATGAGCCAATGACTCACGGAGTTCCGGGTTCTGCGGAACAGGTGAGAGATGATAACCTTTCAGCACCGACTCAATATAGAGTCCTGTACCTCCACATAATATCGGAAATGCCCCTCTCTTCTGAATATCCTGATAGGCATCATAAAAATCCTGCTGATATTCAAAGAGATTATATTTCGTACCAGGCTCACAGATGTCAATAAGGTGATAAGGTATCTGCTTGCCATGGATGGTATAGTCAGCCAGATCCTTACCCGTACCTATATCCATGCCGCGATATACCTGCCGGCTGTCAGCACTAATGATTTCAGCGCCCTTGGCAGGGATACCCGACAAATGGGCACCCAGGCTATTGATCCTGGCTGCAAGAGCGGCAGCAAGACTCGTCTTACCACTCGCCGTAGGTCCCAATATGGTTATCATCGAATATTTCATGCCGCAAAGTTAAATGAAATTATTGAAAAAACAAAATAAAATGAAAAGAAATTCTCACTTATAAAAACAAAAAGCCGTCCAGCATTGAAAAAATGCTGGACGGCCATATACTTAATCGTTAAGAGGCAACGAATTAACCGTTGTGCTTCTTCATGATCTTGATCAACTCAACAACCTTGTGTGAGTAACCAATCTCGTTGTCATACCAAGAAACAACCTTAACGAAGTTGTCTGTCAAATAAACACCTGCGTTAGCGTCGAAGATAGATGTCAAAGCGCAACCCAAGAAGTCAGAAGAAACAACAGCATCCTCTGTGTAACCGAGTACACCCTTCAACTCACCCTCAGAAGCAGCCTTCATAGCAGCGCAGATAGCCTCCTTAGAAGCAGCCTTCTTCAAGTTAACTGTCAAGTCAACAACAGATACGTCCAAAGTAGGAACACGCATAGAGATACCTGTCAACTTACCGTTCAACTCAGGGATAACCTTACCTACAGCCTTAGCAGCACCTGTAGAAGAAGGGATGATGTTGCCAGCAGCTGCACGGCCACCACGCCAGTCCTTCATAGATGGACCGTCAACAGTCTTCTGTGTAGCAGTTGTAGAGTGAACAGTTGTCATCAAACCTGTCTCGATACCGAAGTTATCGTTCAATACCTTAGCGATAGGAGCCAAGCAGTTTGTTGTACAAGAAGCGTTAGAAACGATCTTCTGACCATTGTACTTGTCAGTGTTAACACCGCAAACGAACATATCAGCCTGGTTACCGTTAGCGTCAGCCTTAGAAGGAGCAGAAAGTACTACGTACTTAGCACCAGCCTTCAAGTGCTTCTCAGCCTTGTCATAAGCGAGGAAGAGACCTGTAGACTCAACTACGTACTCAGCACCAACCTCATCCCACTTCAAGTTCTCAGGATCACGCTCAGCAGTAACACGGATGTGGTTACCGTTAACGATCAACTCGCTCTTCTCAACGTCAGCCTCGATAGTACCGTCGAAATGACCGTGCATTGTATCATACTTCAACATGTAAGCCATGTAATCAACTGGGCACAAGTCATTGATAGCTACTACCTGTACTTCCTTTGCGTTCTCAGCCTCAACTGTAGAACGGAATACGAAACGACCGATACGGCCAAATCCGTTAATACCAATCTTAATCATTGTTCTTAATATTTAAATTAAAAGTTTAATAAAAATTACTTTTTTAACTGCTTTCGAGCGTTCATCCGATGCTGAAACATTCAAAATTTTACGCCTTAGAGCATTTTTTCTTCTTTTCGAGCGCAAAGTTACTAATTTTTTTCTAACTTTGCAACCAGAATGAGTATTAAATAAGTTAAAAAAGAATATTAGAGTTTTAATATTGGCATTATTTTCACTCATTACATGCCATACTGACAACTCCATATTGCAAAAAGCAAAGGAAAAACTCAGCATTCTATACCTTATTATATATATAAGAAAAGAGAAAAAGAAGAACAATCAAACTATAGTTATAATTAAAAAGATAAAAGTATGAGTAAATTTTTGAATGAATTCAAGGAATTCGCCATGCGTGGCAATGTGCTCGACATGGCTGTCGGTGTTATCATCGGTGGTGCCTTTGGCAAAATCGTGAGCTCCGTTGTAGATGATGTCATCATGCCTCCTATAGGATGGCTGATTGGCGGCGTGAATTTCGCCGACCTCAAATTCACCCTACCTACCGTCAATGTAGCGGGTGAGGAACTGAAGGCGGCTACCATCAACTACGGTAACTTCCTCCAGACCTGTTTCGACTTTCTCATCGTTGCCTTCTGTATCTTCATGCTCATCAAGGTGGTGAACAAGATTTCCAAGAAGAAGGAAGAGGAAAAACCGGCAGAAGCTCCTAAGGCTCCGGAACCAAGCAATGAAGAAAAACTTCTCATGGAAATACGTGATCTACTGAAGAACCAGAAATAAGAATAAAAAAAAGTCGCCCTCTTTGAAGGCGACTTTTTTATTCTGTTTATTCCCACTCAATTGTCGAAGGTGGTTTTGAAGAGATGTCATAACATACACGGTTTACACCCTTCACCTTATTAATAATCTCATTACTTACCTTAGCCATGAAATCATAAGGAAGATGTGCCCAGTCAGCAGTCATCGCATCAGTACTGGTTACAGCACGCAAGGCAACCGGGTGCTCGTATGTACGCTCATCACCCATCACACCTACTGAACGGACTGTAGAAAGCAATACGGTACCAGCCTGCCAGATCTGATCGTAGAGAGAAACCTCGATCTCGCCATTCTGCATGTCAGCAGGAACACCGGCAGCCAGGACGCGACGAGCTTCCTCACCACTCAACTTCACCTTATACTCACGCAAGCCACGGATATAGATATCGTCAGCATCCTGAAGGATACGTACCTTCTCAGGAGTGATATCGCCCAAGATACGGACAGCCAAACCAGGACCTGGGAATGGGTGACGAGTAATCAGGTGCTCTGGCATACCCATAGAGCGACCTACACGGCGAACCTCATCCTTGAACAGCCACTTCAAAGGCTCACACAACTGAAGGTTCATCTCCTTAGGAAGGCCACCTACGTTGTGATGACTCTTGATCACCTTACCGGTGATATTCAAGCTCTCGATACGGTCAGGATAGATGGTACCCTGAGCCAACCACTTGGCACCAGTCTGCTTTTTAGCCTCAGCATTGAAAACCTCCACGAAGTCGCGGCCGATAATCTTACGTTTCTTCTCAGGGTCAGTAACACCAGCCAGGTCAGCAAAGAACTTCTCTGATGCATCCACGCCGATTACATTCAAGCCCAAACACTTGTAGTCTTCCATCACGTCACGGAACTCATTCTTGCGCAACATACCATGATCTACGAAGATACAGGTAAGGTTCTTACCGATAGCCTTGTTCAGGAGAACGGCAGCCACACTGGAGTCAACACCGCCAGAAAGACCGAGGATAACCTTATCGTCGCCCAACTGTTCCTTCAACTCAGCAACTGTTGTCTCAACAAAAGAGTCAGCACTCCAGTCCTGCTTACTTCCGCAGATATCAACCACAAAGTTCTTCAAGAGCTGTGTACCCTGCAAAGAGTGGAACACCTCTGGGTGGAACTGTACTGCCCATACAGGCTGTTTGGTAGAAGCATAAGCAGCATACTTCACATTAGCAGTAGAAGCGATGCACTTGTAATCATCAGGGATAGCAGTGATGGTATCACCATGGCTCATCCAAACCTGAGAGTTCTCGATGAATCCCTTGAACAAAGGATTCTCCTTATCGAAATGCTCCAAGTTGGCACGACCATACTCACGGCTGTCAGCAGCCTCCACCTTACCGCCCTGAGCGTAAGAGAGGAACTGAGCACCATAGCAGATGCCGAGTACAGGAATGCGGCCAATAAACTGGCTCAGATCTACCTTGAAAGCTTCCGGATCATGAACGGAATAAGGGCTACCGCTCAAGATGACACCAATCACAGATGGGTCATCCTTTGGAAACTTGTTGTAAGGCATAATCTCGCAGAAGGTATCAAGCTCACGGACACGACGGCCAATCAGCTGTGTGGTCTGTGAACCGAAATCCAAAATAATAATCTTCTGTTGCATAATATCTAATTTTAATTTACAGTTTACAATTTATAGTTTATAGTAATCTTGCTATACGGCATAGCCGCTATTAACTATAAACTAATTAACTAACGATTTCAGGAATGCTTCCGCCTCTTTCAGCGTCTCCTGCTTTCCCACATCCATCAGCTTGAGGTCGTTCTTTACATATCCCTCTATGCGCACCTTGTCGCAATGCTTCAGATAGAAGTCCATGATAGGGAACTTGTCCGGTTCCTCCTCCATCAATGGAAAGAGCGATGGAGCAACCATGTGGATGCCCGAGAAAGCATACATCTTATAATCTTTGGGATTGAGATCAGGATAAGGACTCTTCACCTCGCCCGTTTCTATATTCGTCCATCCCACCAGTCGCATGCTGTCATCAAAGAGCAGATAGCGCTTGGTCTTGCGTTCGCTCACCATCAGGCGGGCAGCAATCATATCCCTGCTCTCCATCTGGTAGAATTTTTTCAGATCTACATTACTCAGAATATCCACGTTGTGGATAAGAATAGGCTCTGACTGGTTGAAGAGCGGCCATGCCTTCCGGATACCTCCACCCGTTTCGAGCAGCTTTTCACTCTCATCACTAATACGGATGTCCATACCGAAGTTGTCATGTGCTCTGAGATAATCGATAATTTGTTGGGAGAAATGATGCACGTTCACTACAATGCGAGTGAAACCGGCATCCTTCAACTGAAAGATGACACGTTTGAGCAAAGGTTCTCCCCCGACACTTACCAGAGCCTTCGGAATGCGGTCGGTAAGTGGCTTAAGGCGAGTGCCCAAACCTGCTGCGAATATCATTGCTTGCATCATTGCTAAATAGCTATTTTTAAATGTGCGTGCAAATTTACTAACTTTTTGCGAGATAGCCAAATTTGCACGCTATTTTTCTATTGTTTTGCCGGCAAAACCTGTTCAATATGCTGTTCACGATGACAAATCTGCACTTCTACACCAAACTTCCGGTGAATATGTTCGGCAAGATGCTGCGCAGAATATACACTGCGATGCTGACCGCCTGTACATCCGAAACAGAACATCAGAGAGGTGAAACCACGCTGCATGTAGCGGTTTACATGATGGTCGGCAAGTGCATAGACATGATCCAGGAACTTCAATATCTCACCATCATCCTCCAGGAATCGGATAACAGGCTCATCCAGACCCGTCAACTTCTTATAAGGCTCGTATCTGCCAGGGTTATGGGTACTTCTGCAGTCGAAGACATAACCTCCACCATTGCCCGACGGATCCTCAGGAATGCCCTTACGGAAAGAAAAACTATACACTCTTACCACCAGCGGTCCCTTACCATCATATTTAGAATAGGTGGCAGGTCCGTCCTGCGGATGCGCACGATAGATATTGTTGTCGGTAGTCTTATAGCCGTCTGCACGACTCAGCGCCACACTCTCTATCACCTTGAACTGTGGCAATTCGGTCAGTCTTCTCAACATATCCATCATATAAGGATAAGGGAATACCTTGTCACCCATCTTCAGAAGATCTCGCAGATTCTGGATAGCTGGCGGAATACTGTCGATGAAATGCTTCTTGCGTTCGAAATAGCCG
>UMEM01008336.1_pt1 | contig 23229 bp, 19 predicted proteins | sample 1964761 | NCBI WGS metagenome assembly UMEM01 (sample SAMEA4836021, study PRJEB28245) | human gut metagenome | biome: gut microbiome; material: fecal sample | place: Denmark | collected 2008 | reverse complement strand
TCCGATCAGGGAACGGTTCTCCTCGTTTACCTTAAGAGTTACTGTCTCACCTGTCTGGAACATACCGCTTACCATATGTCCGATATGACCGATCTTTCCGCCCTGAAGATGGATCGTATCTTCTACCTCGAACTTGCCGTTCGCACTCTCGATCACGCCGCGGTCACCGACCTGACCGCCCATGGTTCCGTAGAATGGAGTCTCAGAGGTGATAACGCATGCTTTCTCACCGTCTGTCACCGCGTCTGCGATCTCATCCTCGCCTTCTTCATCAGCGGCAAGTCTCACGAGGGCTGTCACCTTGGACTCATCCTCAAGCTTGTCATATCCTGTGAAAGTGGATGTTAAGGATGCGTCGAGTTTCTGGTAAATATCGTCGCGTCCCATGTAGTTTGTGGTCTTTCTGGCACTTCTCGCAGTCTCTCTCTGAACCTGCATTGCCTTGTGGAAACCTTCTTCATCGACAGTGAGTCCCTTATCGTCGAGGATCTCCTTTGTTAAGTCGATCGGGAATCCGTAAGTATCGTAGAGCTTGAACGCATCCTCACCGGCAAGGACCTTTGTTCCCTTTGCTTCCATATCTTTTTCAAGATCAGCAAGGATCTCAAGACCTTTGTCGATGGTGTTGGCAAAACGCTCTTCCTCCTGATCGATCACGCGGAGGATCATATCTTTCTTCTCTTCTAACTCCGGATAACCGTCCTTGGAGAGATCGATAACGACCTGTGCAAGCTTTGTCATGAAGCTTCCCTCGATGCCGAGGATACGTCCGTGACGTGCTGCTCTTCTTAAAAGTCTGCGGAATACATAGCCTCTGCCCTCGTTGGACGGCATGATTCCGTCAGATGCCATAAATGTGCAGCTCTTTACGTGGTCAGCGATGATACGGAGAGAAACGTCCTTCTTGTCATCCTCCTCGTATCTGCAGTGTGCAAGAGCGCCTACCTCGTCCATCAGGGCACGGTTTGTATCTACATCGAAAAGGGATGCCACATCCTGGCAGACAACAGCCAGTCTCTCGAGTCCCATACCTGTATCGATGTTCTTCTGGATCAGATCGGTGTAATTTCCGTGTCCGTCATTGTTGAACTGGGAGAATACGACATTCCATACTTCCATGAAACGATCTCCCTCGCCGCCCATAACGTCCTCCGGGCCTGTACCATACTTCTCTCCGCGGTCATAGTAGATCTCAGAACACGGACCGCACGGACCAGCGCCATGCTCCCAGAAGTTGTCTTCCTTGCCAAAACGGTAGATTCTCTCTTTCGGGATACCGATCTCCTCGTTCCAGATGCGGAAAGCCTCATCATCGTCAAGGTAAACAGACGGATAGAGACGGTCTGCCGGAATTCCTACGCATTCGGTCAGGAACTCCCATGCCCAGTGGATCGCTTCTGTCTTGAAGTAATCGCCGAAGGAGAAGTTTCCCAACATTTCGAAGAATGTGCCGTGGCGGGCTGTCTTACCGATATTTTCGATATCGCCGGTACGGATACATTTCTGGCATGTGGTGACTCTGCGTCTCGGCGGGATCTCCTGGCCTGTGAAGTACGGCTTTAACGGTGCCATACCGGAGTTGATCAAAAGTAAGCTGTTATCGTTGTGCGGAACGAGGGAGAAACTCTTCATCGCAAGATGTTCCTTGCTCTCGAAGAATTCAAGGAACATTCTCCTCAGTTCGTTTACACCATATTTCTGCATGGTACTGCCTCCTGGTTACTGTTGTGTACTTTTTTTATCTCTGAATTTCTTACCCAGAACGATACCCGCCAGGGCAACTGCGGCCAGAATCACAGCCTCTAAAGCTGTTGAAATAAATGATGCGAAAAATGCGGACATAAAAACGCCTCCTTTTCCGGCTGTCTAAAATTCAGACGCCTGTGTTTAAAATGACACATTTGTACAGTTTCTATAATATTATTTTTTCGGGATCTGCCCGTAAAGCCGGTTCGCCGATCTTCTGCGCAGATTCTCATAACTTATACTATAATCGTTTCTCGTTCTGTTGGCAAGATGTTTTTTCTGTTCCGTGGTATTCTAGTGGACCTTTTCTGCCGTCAAACGGCTTTTATGTCACTTCTTCATAAGCGAAACCGGCGCATCTGAATTTTTAAGTGATTCAAATGCGCCGATGTGTCATCTTTTAATTTTCCTCAGGCTCCAGGTAATCCCCATAATTTTCCAGCAGTTCATAGCATCGGTCCATCGTCACGCTCGCTGATGTGCGGACATACTCGATGCTCTGGGATGGTGTGCTGTTTGACTTCGCACTGGCTTTATCCGCCGCCAGGTCGCGCTTTCGAATCCACTCCACTTCTTCCCGGCGGAGCACTTCCGCTGCACTCTCGTCCATCTCTTTATGGATGCTTGAATAAATCAGGTTCAGCTCGCGGTCCCAGAGATTTCTCACATATTCCGCCGCCGCATACCGGGAGGTCTGGCTCATCGTCTGGTCATCCTGGTACTTTTCCGCCTCGGTTCTAACCGCCTCAAGGCGCTCCTCCAGATCAGAACGCGTGTATTCGATCACAAGCTTTGCTTCCCCTGCATTTTCCGATGCTGTGCTGTCCGGTTCCAGTGGGGACTTGACCGTCTCTTCCACCGATATCCTTGCCGCCTCGTCTGCGCCTCCGATCACCGCCGGCTGATCATTATCCGCCAGTGAGCGGTCTCTGACCTCCGCATCGGGAGCTTCTGCCTCTGCGTTTTCTTTCGTCGCAGATCCTTTCATCCTTGTTTCATTATCAGAAGCTTCTCCCCCATCTTCCGCTCTCTGGCTGCCTTTTGCATCCGCGTGGTACAGGGCGATCCCGTTATCGGCAGGGCCGCACGCCGGAGCTGGCGCATTCTGGGCTGCCAGGGTATTTTCTGCCACCTTCATCCGATTCTCTGTCATATAGGGATTCCCGGGATTTCCCGCATCCGGCTGCATAGCATCCGCCTCGAAACCGACGACAGCCGCGGTATTCACCCCATGGGAAGAAACAAATTTTTCCATTTCCCATGTGGCGGATACCCCGGCCATCAGGATTCCAATAATTATCAACCATATTCTGCGTCTGCTCATATGTGCCCTCTCGATTTTTCAGGTAACTTTTGTTCTACTAAAAAGATACCATATCGTGAGATCTTTGTGAACAAAAAACGCAAATTAGTAATACATTGTAAGACTTTTGTAAAAAACAGCGTAGCTGCCTTTTTAGTTACTAAGCCCCGTATCCACCAACAAATCCCCACCATCTGCAGCGCTGGTGGCCAGGCGGTCACAGCGCTCGTTTCCGGGATGGCCGTCATGGCCCTTGACCCAGTGGAACGTCACTTTATGCGAGTTCATCGCGACGAGCAGCCGTTTCCAGAGGTCCGAATTTTTTACCGGTCCCGTCTTCGGGCGGACCCAGTTATGCTTTACCCAGACATCGATCCATTTCTGGTTGAAGGCGTCCACGAGATATTTTGAATCGGAATAAAGGTCTACCTCGCAGGACCGGTTTAACGCTTCAAGTCCCACGATCGCTGCCATCAGTTCCATCCGGTTATTGGTTGTCCGCACATATCCCGCGGACATTTCCTTCTCGTGGAGAGTCCCGTTTTTATCGATAAACTGGAGCACCGCTCCGTATCCGCCAGGCCCGTCTGGATTTCCGCGGGCCGCTCCGTCCGTATAAAGTGTTACTTTCATGTCCTTTTTGTAATTCCTCTCAGATGTCTTATTTTATATGATTCCGGGATTCAGATGGCTCAAGCCGCAATTACAGATCCCACTTCTCGCAGAGCGCATTGACCTCTGCTGTAAATTTCTTGATATCCTTGTTCGCGCAGTCGCGGTTCTTCTGAATGATCCGCATCAGGCGCTCGCCCGCAGCCACAAGAAGCGCAAAGATGGACTTGTTCTCCTTCTGTCTTGCTGTCTCCTTCTGGATCGGGATACCGACGGTCTGTTTGAGCCACACACCCGCGGTAAGGTCAAACTCTGACCCTGAGAACGGTGCGTCCGCCACAAGGTCGTAGTCCGAGCGCAGGAGGTTCGCGAACTTCGTGCATACGAGATCGCCTCCATGTACCATAAACACACGGTCCGGTTTCTTCTTGAAGGCGTTGATCCAGGTGAGAAGTCCTTCCCTATCCGCATGACCAGAAAGTCCGTCCAGGCGCACGATCTCCGCTTCCACATCAATGGTCTCACCGAATAGTTTTACGACTTCCGCCCCCTCAATGAGGCTCCTTCCCAGAGTTCCGACAGCCTGGTATCCGGCGAACACGATCGTGCACTCCTGTCTCCAGAGATTATGTTTTAAGTGGTGGCGGATTCGTCCGGCATCACACATACCTGCCGCGGAGATAATGACCTTCGGCTCGGAGTCGAAGTTGATCGCCTTGGAATCGTCGCTGCTGACGGAAAGATTTAATCCCGGGAACGCGATCGGGTTGATTCCCCTGTTCACAAGATCCATCGCCTCCTCGTCAAAGCACTCAGAAATGTTTTTATTGAACACATGAGTTGCCTCGACGGCCAGTGGGCTGTCCACATAGACCGGGAATCCGTCATGTCCGGAGACAAGGCCCTCTTCCTTGATCTTACGGATAAAGTAGAGGATCTCCTGGGTCCTGCCCACCGCAAAGGCCGGGATCACAACGTTTCCGTGACGGTCCAGGGTCCTCTGGATGATCTTCGCAAACTCCTCGATATGCTCGTGGGTCCGGTCATGGGAACGGTCACCGTAGGTACACTCCATTACCACGTAGTCGGCCTCATCCGTGTACTGCGGATCCTTGATCAGAGGTTTGTTCTTGTTTCCGATATCGCCGGAGAAAACGATCTTCTTCTGTACGCCGTCCTCATCGATCCAGACTTCAATGGACGCGGATCCAAGCAGGTGTCCCACATCCGTGAACCGCACTTTCAATCCGCCGCAGATCGTCAGGATATCACCATAATGGCATGGCACGAAATGCTTTAAAACGCCTTCCGCGTCGTTTACCGTGTAGAGCGCCTGAACCTCCGGGTTTCCGGCACGTCTTGCCTTTCTGTTCTTCCACTCAGCCTCCATTTCCTGGATATGGGCACTGTCTTTCAACATAATGTTGCAGAGATCGCAGGTGGCCTGTGTGGCGAATATCTGCCCCTTAAAGCCCTTCGCATAGATCAGTGGAAGCAGACCCGTGTGATCGATATGGGCGTGGGTGATAAAGATGTAGTCCACATCGGAGAACGGGATTGGAAGCTCCGCGTTCTCATAGACGTTTCCGCCCTGTTCCATACCGTAATCAACAAGAATGTTCTTTCCCGCCGCATTCAGATAATGGCAGCTCCCAGTCACTTCATGATCCGCACCGATAAATGTCAGTTTCATGGAACTCCTCCTTTCGCGGCGAAATCTGGAAACTCGTGCAAACATCCCATTCCTGTGGTCGATATACAGAAATATCCATTTTCTCCCAACCGTGCAGTGTCCGCAACCTTTTCACGTTCACCGCGGATTTTATCCTTCAGGTTTCTGCCGCAAATACTGTAATTTCAGCATCGTTTTGCAAAATTTGATGAAAATCTTCAGTTTTGCAAATCGGCTGCATTATTTGCATCTATTATAGCAAATTTCAGATAATTATGCAAATCATTCCGCCATTACTGTCATTAATAATTTTCTGCAGCGTATCCTGAAGTTTCATCTGACAGTCCTCCGTCATCTGGGAGATCTTCGCCTGCATGCCGTCCTCAACGATCTGTTCCACGGACTTTCCGAAGATATTCGTATCCCAGACACCTTCCTCCGTCGCTTCCCCATCCTTTATGTACGCGATCAGGTCCTTCGCCTGCTGCTCGTTTCCAACGATCGGCGCGATCTCCGTCTCGATCCTGGCCTTTATGAGATTGATGGAGGGTGCCTGGGCATGGATCTTCACACCGTACTTGCTGCCATGACGGATCAGCTCCGGCTCATCTAAGGAGATCTCCGTCTTATCCGGCAGGACGATTCCGTAGCCCTTCTGGCGCACCTCCGCCAGGGCGTTTCTCACCTTCTCATACTCTTCCTTCATCTCGGCAGATTCCTTTAAGATTTTAAACAGGCTGTACTCATCCAGCACCGGCAGGCCGGAAATATCACTTAAGACCTCAAAGTATGCCGCCTCATCCACCAGGACCCGGATCGTCACCCGGCCGCTCGCAAGATCCAGCTCATCCGCGATCAGTTTTTTTACCGCCTGATCTGTTTCCGGCACAGCCTCCTTCGGCACGTCTTTCATCTGGACGGATGTCTTCAGGAGTTTTCCCGCCTCCATGATCATACCTGCCTTTAACACATGATCATCCGGCAGGATCTCCACCCATTTCGGGATCTCAAAGTCGAGCTCTGTCACCGGGAACTCCAGGAGCACGGTGCCCAATATCTCCTCGATGTCTTCTCGCTTTAGCTGTTCACAGTTTGCCGCCCGTACCGGGACCCCGTACTGGTTTTCCATCTTTAACGCCATGGCTTTCGTCTCCGCCGCATAGGGTCTTGTGGAGTTTAACAGGATCAGGAACGGTTTTCCGATCTCCTTCAACTCCGAGATCGTCTGCTCCTCCGCCTCTTTAAAATCATCCCTGGAGAGTTCCCCGAAGCTGCCATCGCAGGCCACAACGATCCCGATGGTGGAATGGTCCCGGATCACCTTTCTCGTACCAATTTCCGCCGCCTGGGTGAACGGGATCTCACAATCGTACCAGGGCGTCTTCACGAGACGTTCCTCCCCGTTTTCCGTATGTCCCGCAGCGCCTTCCACCATAAAACCCACACAGTCGATGAGCCGCACCTTCGCCCGAATCCCCTCCGCAAGCTCCAGCTCCGCCGCCTCCTTCGGGATAAACTTCGGCTCCGTGGTCATGATCGTCTTCCCCGCGGCACTCTGGGGAAGCTCATCCCTAGTCTGGGCCTTTTTCTGTCCGTCCGGGAGGTTCGGCAGCACGAGAAGCTCCATAAACCGCTTGATAAATGTGGATTTTCCGGTACGCACAGGTCCCACAACACCCACATAGATCTCTCCGCCCGTCCTCGCCTCGATATCCTTGTATACATGGAAATGATCCATAAAAATACCCCCTCGCATATACTGTTGCAGTGTATGCGCGAGGGGGACATTTTATACCGGCAGAGCCTTTTCTTACGCCGCAGTACGGAAAAGTGCAGGCTGCTGCATGATTATGTTCTGACTTCTATTCCCACGGAAGATCGCTGTGCTCGATACGCTTATCGCGAAGCATCAGATCGGCCACCGCCTCTTTTGCAGGTTTTCCTTCAAACAGGACCTGGTTTACCTCCTCAACGATCGGCATGGAAACATTGTATTTCTTTGCGAGGGCTCTCGCAGCCTTCGCTGAGTAAACGCCTTCTACCACCATCTGGACTTCCTTCATTGCCTCTTCCATCGTGTATCCTTTTCCGATGAGGATACCGGCGCGGCGGTTTCTGCTGTGCATGCTGGCGCATGTCACGATCAGATCGCCGATTCCGGAAAGTCCGGTATATGTCTGGTATTTTCCGCCCATGGCGATGCCAAGTCTCGCGATCTCCGCCATACCGCGGGTGATGAGGGCTGCTTTCGCGTTGTCCCCGTAACCCAGGCCATCAGCGATTCCCGCTGCTAGGGCAACAACGTTCTTTAACGCGGCGCCTGTCTCGATCCCCAGGACATCCGGGCTCGTGTATACGCGGAACACCGGGCTGATAAATGTGGACTGGACGTACTCTGCAACGCTCTTCTTGCGGGATCCCGCAACGCAGAGCGTCGGAAGTCCGCGGCTTACCTCCTCCGCGTGGCTCGGTCCGGAAAGAACAGCTGTCTCCGCCATCGGAAGTTCTTCCTTTATGATCTGGGTCATTGTATCGAGAGTATTCTCCTCGATTCCCTTTGCCACATCCACAATGAGCTGTCCCTCTTTGCAAAACGGCTTCATCTTCTGCGCCGTGCTGCGGACAAATACAGACGGAACCGCCATCACGAGAAGGTTCTTATCCTTCATTGCTTCCTCAAGGTCAGCGGTATAGATGATTCCATCCGGCAACGTCACTCCCGGAAGATTCTTGTGAGTCCTGGTCTTTGCCATCTCCTCGATCTCCGCCGGGATCGCGGACCACAGTGTGACCTCATGTCCATTGTTTCTTAACAGCACCGCAATCGCGGTTCCCCATGTACCGGAACCGATAATACCAATTTTTTCCATGTTCAGGAACTCCTTTTCTCTTTAATCTCACTGCCCTGTACCGGCTGATATTTTCGTGCTTAAGCGCTTATTCAGTTTTTCTTTCCGCCCCAGAGCTTGTTCTCTGTGCCGGATAAAAGTCTTTTTATGTTCGTCTTGTGTCTCCAGACCGCCATCGCCATCAGGACGAAGGCAACGGCATAAAACTCCATGAGATGATCCGCAGAGACGGTAAATGTTCCATGCGCCCCGTAGATCAGTATCTGGATAAAGAATGAGATCACCACCAGAATAGAACCAAGGGAGACATATCTTGTAATGATGACAGCTCCAAGGAACAGTGCTGCACAGACAAGCGTCACGCGCCAGTCCATGGACACGAGGATGCCCGCCATGGAGGCAATTCCCTTTCCTCCCTTGAAGTTTAAATAACACGGGAAGTTATGGCCGAGGACAACGCCGAGACCTGCGTAGAGCACATAGAGGTCTGTGTCCGGGCTTCCCTTAAAGATGATCCGCGCCGCAAGACAGGCGAACACCGTCTTTAAAAAATCCCCCGCGAACACGATGAGCCCCGCTTTTTTTCCCATGACCCGGAGCGCATTTGTCGTTCCGGAGTTTCCGCTTCCGTAGTTTCTGATATCGATATGGTTCATCTTACCGTAAAGATATCCTGTCTGGAATAATCCAAACACATAACCCATAACAAGACAAATCACTCTGCCCATTGCTTAATCCTTCTCCTTCCTCTCGCGGATGATGAATTTTAAGGATGTTCCGCGGAAGCCGAAGGCCTCACGGATCTTGTTCTCTAAGTATCTCGTGTAGGAGAAATGCATTAACTCCTTATCGTTTACGAAGATAACAAAGGTCGGCGGTTTTACCGCAACCTGGGTCACATAGTAGATCTTTAAGCGTTTGCCCTTGTCGGACGGCGGCTGCTGCATAGCGACAGCTTCTGTCACGATCTCGTTCAATACACCGGTAGCCACGCGGAGCGTCTGGTTCTCGCGGACCATATCGATGAGCTCGAAGAGCTTTTCCATTCTCTGTCCGGTCAGGGCGGACACGAAGATATACTCCGCATACGGCATGTAGGACAGGGTATCTTTTAATTTTCTTGTGTACTCATAGATCGTCTTGTCGTTCTTCTCGATGGCATCCCACTTGTTGACAACGACGATCACGCCTTTTCCGCGGTCATGGGCGATACCGGCGATCTTTGCGTCCTGCTCGGTGATCCCCTCAACGGCATCGATGACCATGAGGACCACATCAGCGCGCTCCACCGCTGTCACAGTACGGATAATACTATAGCGCTCGATATCCTCTTTGATCTTGCTCTTTCTTCTTAAGCCCGCGGTATCGATAAAGATATATTCGGTTCCGTTTCGCACGATCTCTGTATCGACAGCGTCTCTTGTGGTTCCGGCGATGTTGGATACGATCACGCGGTTTTCACCGAGAAGCTTATTGATAATAGAAGATTTTCCAACGTTCGGTTTTCCCACGATGGCGATTCTCGGACGGTCGTCCTCGCTGTCGTCATACTGGTCCTCACGGAAATATTTGACTACCTCATCGAGAAGCTCGCCGAGGCCAAGTCTTGAAGCCGCGGATACCGGGACCGGGTCTCCGATTCCCAGGTTATAAAACTCGTATACATCGTTTCCGAACTTCGCCATGCTGTCCACCTTATTGACCGCGAGAACGACAGGTTTCTTGGATTTTCTTAACATGTCCGCAACCTTGGAGTCCGCGTCGACGAGGCCCTGGCGCACATCCACGATAAAGATGATGACGTCCGCGGTATCGATGGCGATCTGAGCCTGCTCACGCATCTGCGCAAGGATGATATCCTTGGAATCCGGCTCGATTCCGCCTGTATCGATTAAGGTAAAGTTGTTGTTTAACCAGGTGCAGTCCGCATAGATACGGTCTCTTGTCACACCCGGAGTGTCTTTTACGATCGAGATCGTGCTGCCGGCAAGGACGTTGAAGAGTGTGGATTTTCCCACATTCGGTCTGCCGACGATCGCCACTACTGGTTTACTCATATATTTTCCTCATTTCTATACTTCGCCGTCCCAATCAGGGATAACTTCCCCGTCCTCTGCGAGACCGGCATCTTTCATTGTAAGCTCATATGCCCCGTGTTCAGCGGTCTGTTCTCTCGCCGCCTCCGGGTCAAGAATCGCGTCCACAAGGTCATATCCGCTTGATTTTACTATATTTATCGGAATCTGTAAAGCATCTTCCGCCTGGGTCTTTGTGATATCATCCAGGAAAACTTCCTCGCCGCTCTTAAACATAACGGCCGGAAGGATCAGCCTGTCGCCTAAAGGCTTATCCTTTAACTGGGCGATCAGATCCTGTCCTGTGATCAGTCCCGCCACCGTGATCTTCTCGCCGAAGAAATCATTCCGGATCGGGTAGATATGGACCTTTCGTCCCGGATAGACTTTCATGATCTCCTTTACAAGCGTGTCCAGATACGGATACGGCAGACGTCCTGTGGCGATAGAGAGTTCTTCCTCTTTTCCGTCGTCCGTCTTCTCATCCAGGGCATCCATGACTTCCTCATGCAGCAGCCGCAGCATACCGACGCCGTTCTCCAGCTGGATATATCCGTCGTATCTTCCTTCCTCCGGCATCTCGCGCTCCGCCAGGATATACCACTCATCACTTGCATGGATAAAGTGGATCCCGTGGCGCTCGTAGTTGATCTTCTGCCATTTTTCGATGAGGTCTATCACCTCGCAGGCATCTTCCTTTGTAAACGGTTCCAGCGGGTAAAGCCCCTCACGATACTTCGAGAGACCGACCGGAACCACCGACACGCTCTGCATCACCGGCGCATACTTTGAGAGCTGTTCGATGGTGTACGCCAGCTCATTTCCATCATTGACGCCCCGGCAGAGAACGATCTGTCCGTTCATCTCCGTTCCCGCCTCGTAAAGACGGTCGATCTTCTTTAACGCCTCCCCCGCAAACCGGTTGTGGAGCATCTTACAGCGGAGCTCCGGGTTCATAGTCTGCACGGAGATATTGATCGGGGCCAGGTGGAAGCGGATGATCCGCTCGATATCCTTATCCTTCATATTTGTCAGGGTGATGTAGTTTCCCTGAAGGAACGAAAGTCTGGAGTCGTCATCCTTAAAGTAGAGCGTCTCACGCATTCCCGGCGGCATCTGGTCGATAAAGCAGAAGATGCACTTATTGGAGCAGGACTTATAGTCACTCATAAGTCCATTCTCAAAGGTAAGTCCCAGGTCCTCACCGCCGCTCTCGATCTCAAGTTCCCACTCTTCTCCGTTTGCCTTCCGCACGACCATCACGAAGCTCTCGGCATCCGTCATATAGTCGTAGTCAAAGATATCTTCCAGCTCTTCCCCGTCTATGGTAAGCAGCACATCTCCCGGTTCCAGTTCCAGCTCTTCCGCGATGGATCCGGGGGTAACTGCCATAATTTTATGTCCCTGATATTTCACTTCATTTATCCTTCCTGCATGGTTCTAAACTTAATCATACCAATCTTCCTCCGATTTGTAAAGGAACGATATTCTTTTTTCCTTCGAATTTTCATAGGAAACTATTGACGAAAAATGTCTGAAAATGGTATACTCGGCGTGGAATGCCTGCAGGTTCCCGTATAAATATGGAAATCCAGGCGAAAAATATGATCTGACAGTCCGACCGCAGAGGCCGGACCGCAACACAAAAAATCGGAGGATTATCTGACATGTCTAATCAGTACGTTTTCAACGACCGTCTGCCGCTTGCACCGCTTAAGATCGCTGCTCTTGAGAGCTGCCGTGATCTTGCGCAGAAAGTCAACGACCACATCGTAAACTTCCGCCGCAACGATGCGGAAGAATTACTTCGCCGCCAGGGAAATTTACAGTACCGTGGCTACGATGTTGACTCCTATCTTCTCGACTGCGCCTGCCCGCGTTTCGGAAGTGGTGAAGCAAAGGGTATCGTAAACGAATCTGTCCGCGGAACCGATATTTTCTGCATGGTCGATGTAACAAACCATTCTCTTACCTACAAGATGTCCGGATATGTAAACCACATGTCCCCGGATGACCACTATCAGGATCTCAAGAGAATCATCGGCGCTACGGCATCCACCGCACACCGTATCAACGTTATCATGCCGTTCCTTTACGAGAGCCGTCAGCACAAGCGTACTCACAGAGAGTCTTTAGACTGTGCAATGGCACTTGAAGAGTTAGTAAGCATGGGCGTGTCCAACATCATCACATTTGATGCACATGACCCGCGCGTACAGAACGCGATCCCGTTATCCGGCCTCGACAACTTCATGCCGACCTACCAGTTCGTAAAAGCACTGTTTAAACATGACAATACCTTAAAGATCGATAAAGACCACTTAATGGTCATCAGCCCGGACGAAGGTGCAATGAGCCGTGCCGTATATCTCGCCAACAACCTCGGCGTTGATATGGGTATGTTCTACAAGAGAAGAGATTACTCCAAGGTCATCAACGGAAGAAACCCGATCGTTGCCCACGAGTTCCTCGGAAGCTCCGTTGAAGGAAAGACTGTTATCGTCGTTGACGATATGATCGCCTCCGGCGAGAGCATGCTCGATACCGCAAAAGAGTTAAAGGAGCGCAAGGCCGAGAAGGTCGTTGTATGCTGCACCTTCGGTCTCTTCACCGCAGGCTTCGAGAAATTCGATGAGTTCTACCAGAAGGGCTACATCGACAGCGTTGTCACAACAAACTTAAACTACCGTTCCCCGGAACTCTTCACAAAGGAATGGTATGTGGAAGCTGATATGAGCAAGTACATCGCTGCCATCATCAACTCCTTAAACCACGACGTTTCCATCGGAAACTCCCTGTCCCCGACAGACAAGATCCAGAAACTTATCAGAAAGTACAACGAGGGTCTTCTTTAATTTTAAATCTCAGAGAATATTTACGCCGCCCGGCTTTCCATTATGGATTCCAGGCGGCGTTTTTTCATATTCTACACATTTCAGGTGCAGAATCCCATTAAAAAACGGAAATTCCAACATTTCTGCAGGAATTCCCGTTTTTATTTCTTACAGCACCTTAGTTTCCGTTCACACGTCTCACTTTATTGATGTCAAGCTTATCTGTCGCGGCGGAATCGAATTCGATCGCAAACTGTACATTATCCGGAAGCGCCTTCTTCTTTAATACCTCAAAATACTGGGACGCGTCTTTAATGACAAGTCCTGTTGTATTCCAGTTATCGCCAGGCAGGATCCATACCTTTAAGTTTCCGACCTTCAGCTCATACGGAAGTTTCTGGGATACCCACTCGGTCTTTCCGTACTTGGCAAGGCAATTATAGACATCTCCCATGGTCAGCTTTCCTGTGGATCCGTCGAAGAGATCTGTCTTCTCGTAGGTTGTTGTTCCGCCATTGTCATGAGCTTCCTGAAGAGTGTCCGCATTCAGTTTCAGGTTTCCTGAGTTCACGGCTGCTGCCTGCGTCGGCTGCGGATTTGCCTTTGTGGTCTCCACCGTTTCCTTAGCTGCTGCTGTTGTCTCTTTCACAGAAGCTGCCGCAGATTCCTTCTCAGAGCTTCCTATCGTCTCCTCTTCTGTATCTGCCTCAGTCTCATCCTCGGCAGCATCCGTCTCATCCTCTTCGGCGGTCTCATCCTCATATGGATTGTGGTCTAAAAGTTTTCCATCCACATCCGCATAACGGCCATCCGGAGTCGTATCATCCACCAGCATTCTGCCGTCATCCTCAAAATAGTATCCCGCACCGTCAAGCTGCTGGTATCCCGTCACCGCACTGGCGTAGAGACGTCCCGCTGCCGGATTGAAGTAGTAGGAGCCGCCAGTCTCATCTGTATACCAGCCAAGTCTCCAGGAACCATCTTTGTTCAGGCAGTATGTATAGTCGCCTCCGCTGATCACGCCCGCGTCATAGTTTGACGGAGCCAGCGCAAAGGCACGCTTATAATATTTGGAAGCGCCTTCCACGTCCCCTGCTTCCAGAAGTTCATCTGCCTTCGCGTAGGACTCGTCTGCAGCGGAGGAACGGTAACTGTCCAGTTCTTCTTTATAACTTTTATTTCCAGGTCTCATGGAAACTGCCTTCTCCCAGAATTTCAGGCAGGCATCCACATCCTCGAGTTCCAGATAATAGGAAGATGCGGAATTTAAAAATTCATCAAGCTGGTCATCTGTCACCGTAGAATTCTGGTTTACGAACCGCTCAAGACCACTCTGGACGATACTCTCCGCCTCTTTTACTTTTCCTGCATCTACATATACGCCGATCAGCATAGAGTATGCATCGATCCGGTCTGGCGCCTCATCGATCACAGCCTTTAAAGTCTCGATCGCCTGATCGTTCTTTCCTTCATCGTAGCAGTACTGTCCGTAGGCAACTCTTGCCTCCAGCAGGGCATTTTTAATACTTGCATCATTCTGATCTGCTTTTTGAAGAACTGACACTGCATTTTCATAATCATCCATCATGGAATATGCTTCCGCAAGCTGCAGGGAATTCTCCACAGTGACACCATCGAGTTCCTGAAGTTTTAAAAGCCACGGGATCGCTGTCTCGTAATCCTCGTTGTCTGTCAGAACCTGACAGATCGTGCGGACACAGTTATCCTGTTCTTTTTCTAGGGACGTATCCTTTGTCCTCTCATATCCCTGCTGCAGGATCGCCATAGCTTCATCGTACTCTTCATTTCCAATATAGGCTTTGGAAAGCTGGATATAGGCTTTGCTGTAATCCGGATCCAGTTCAATACATTTTAAAAGGGATTCGATGGCACTCTCGTAGTCCTCTTCCCCGACGTACTGGGATCCTTCCTTATAGAGATTCTCCGCTTCCGTCGAACTTGCCTGTGCCGCCTGAGTCACATCGTTCACTGAAGCGTCTTTCTTGCCGCAGGCGGAACAAAGTACCACCGCCGTGGCCATAATCAAAAACCATTTTCTCATTCTAATTCCTCATTTTTTGCCGGAGTATTTTGTCATAGAGCAAAATTTTATCCGATTTGCAGTTTGTTTTTTATCCGGCTGATTTAAAGCTTACCAGTTTATAACTATACCATTTTTCTCTCTTTCTGTCCAGATGGAAGTCAGAGGAAAACTATGGCAGAATTTCGGCAAAAACAGGGACCAGCCATACAGCTGATCCCTGCAGTCATCTTTTATTCAGTTTTCACGAGGATCTTCAAAGCTTACGCCTCTACTTCTCCGCCTGCCATTCTTGCTTCCACTTCCTTCTTCTGAACATCGCCAGGAGCCTGCTCGTAACGGCTGAACTCGTAGGAGAATAAGCCGATACCGCCTGTCATGGAGCGGAGGTCTGTATTGTAGCCAAACATCTCGGACATCGGTACATCCGCAACGATCTCCTGCTTTCCGCCATGGAGAGAGTTCATTCCGAGAACACGTCCTCTTCTTCTGTTTAAGTCACCCATGACATCACCGGTGAACTTATCCGGAACGATAACTTTTACGGAGGCGATCGGCTCTAAGAGAACCGGACCGGCTTCCATAAAGCCCTTCTTGAAAGCAAGGGTTGCAGCCATCTTGAAGGCCATCTCGGAGGAGTCTACCGGATGGTAGGAGCCGTCGAGAAGTGTTGCCTTGATGCCGACTACCGGATAACCGGCTAACGGACCCTTTGTGCAGCATTCCTGTACGCCTTTTTCAACTGCCGGGAAGTAGTTCTTCGGAACTGCACCGCCGAACACCTTCTCCTCGAAAATATAAGGAGTCTCAAGATCGCCGGATGGCTCGAAGGACATCTTAACATCGCCGAACTGTCCGTGTCCACCGGACTGTTTCTTATAACGGCCAGGAGCTTCCACTTTCTTGCGGATCGTCTCACGGAACGCGAATTTCGGTTTGGAGAGCTCCACATCGACTTTGTAGCGGCCAAGGAGCTTGCTGACAGTAACTTCAAGCTGCTGGTCACCGATTCCGTAAAGTAAGCTCTGACGGTTTTCAGTATCATTCACAACGCGAAGCGTCAGGTCTTCTTCCATCATTCTCGCGAGTGCACTGGAGATCTTGTCCTCGTCACCCTTTGTCTTTGCAGCAAAGCGCATATATGTATACGGTGTGGAAATCTTCGGTTTGTGGTATACGATCGGAGCAGTTCTTAAAGCAATCGTATCACCTGTCTGGGTCACGGAGAGCTTCGCAACAGCACCGATATCACCGGCCTTTAACTCCGGAACCTCGATCACATCTTTACCTCTTAACACGTAAACTTTCGCGATCTTCTCCTCCGCGTCTTTGTTTACATTGTAGAGAGTGCTGTCCGGCTTTAATGTACCCGTGCATACCTTCATTAAAGAATATTTTCCGATAAACGGATCAACGATCGTCTTGAAGACTCTTGCGGAGAGGGATACCTCATCGTTGTATTTCGCGGTAAAGTGCTCGCCGTTTGATACATCGACGCCGACACATTCGCCCTTATCCGGTGACGGGAAATAGCGATCGATCGCATTTAATAATGCGTTGAAGCCCTGACAGTTAATACCGGAACCCATCATGACCGGAACGATCGTGCCGTCACACACATGGGTCTGTACCGCAGTGTAGATCTCGTCCTGTGTAAACTCATCACCGGAGAAATAACGTTCCATGTACTCTTCGCTTGTCTCAGCAACAGCCTCGATCAGGGCGTCACGGATAATTCCGAGGTTCTTTTTTGTATATTCCGGAATCTCGCAGTCCTCATAGTCTGAAAGATTTGTGAAGCGGCGGCCCTGCATCTTAACCGCATTTACGAAGCCGACAAACTTTTCATTCTCACGGATCGGAACCTGGAATGGAGCGATCTTTCTGCCGAACTTTTTCTCAAGCTTTAAGATCAGTTCACGGAAGGACGCGTGGTCATCATCCATGTTTGTAACAAATATGATTCTCGGGAGTTTATATTCTTCACACAGATCCCATGCTTTTTCTGTACCAACTTCGATTCCTGCTTTACAGTTTACAACAATGATCGCCGCGTCAGCCGCACTGACAGCCTCTTCCACCTCGCCCACAAAATCGAAATAGCCGGGTGTATCGAGAAGGTTGATCTTGATCTTTCCCTCAGCGCCTTCGTACTCGATCGGAACCATCGTTGTGGAGATCGAGAACTGTCTCTTGATCTCTTCTTTGTCATAGTCACTGATCGTATTACCATCAGCAACTTTTCCCATTCTCTTTGTAACGCCGGTCAGATAAGCCAGTGCCTCGGCTACTGTCGTTTTACCGGCGCCGCCGTGACCTAAAAGTACAACATTTCGGATCTGTTTTGTTCCATAAATATCCATATGAATCCCTCCCGTATATGTTTTTTTGCCATTCTTTCAAAAGACTTCCGCAAATTACGAAGTTCAGATGTTTTGGCTATACTGCTTATTGCCTATGGTCATATTTTACCAAAACTTTTCGAATTTTTCAAGCTTAATATCGAAATTGCACAAAATATTTTCTGTCTTTTTTTGATTATATTGGAAAATATGGCGGTTTCGCACGAAAATCCATCAAAATCAATGGATGCATTCTATTTTTATGGATTTTTTCGGATCGCAGATGGTTCTTTTTCTCTTTTCCGGTTCTTCCAAACGGGATGCCAAGGCAATTTTTTTCGAAAAAAATGTACCTTGGCACATTCTTGTGTCTTGTAAGGTCGCTTGCGACAATCTACATCTTCGCGAGAGTGCGCATCATTGGCACCTTAGTGCCGAGGGCACTCACGCGCAGTGCGTTCACATATTTTATCACTTTAAAGTATTGATTTTTCTTGTTGACATTCATATTCCCGTGTTATAAAATCGAAGGGACAAAGGAGGAACTGCATCATGTCTGATTCTACATTTGGTTTTATCGGCCTTGGCCTTATCGGCGGTTCTATCGCCAGAGGCCTTCGCCGCGCAAATAAAGATATTACGATCATGGCCTATATGCGGACCCGCTCAAAGCTCGAGCAGGCAAAGAAGGAAGGGACCATTGATATCATTCTTGACGGGATCGACGAAACGCTCTCTGCATGTGACGTGATCTTTCTCTGCACTCCCGTGGAATACAATGCCATGTATCTCGAAAAGGTACGTCCATTCTTAAAGCCGGGCGCCCTGATCACTGATATCGGAAGTACAAAGTCAGATATCCATCACGCTGTGGAGCATTTAGGCTACGAAGATGTCTTTGTCGGTGGACATCCGATGGCCGGTTCTGAAAAGACCGGCTATGAGAGTTCCACAGACCATCTTCTGGAGAATGCCTACTATATTATAACACCTACAAAAAAGACCACGCCGGAACAGATCGAGCGGATCCGCCGGATTGCTCTGGCCATCGGTGCGCTTCCGCTCGTTCTTGATTATCACGAGCATGATTTTTCCGTCGCGGCTATCAGCCATCTGCCACATCTTGTAGCATCCAGTCTCGTAAATCTCGTCCATGACAACGATTCCAGTGATGAGATCATGAAACGGCTGGCTGCGGGAGGTTTTAAGGATATCACAAGAATCGCCGCCTCCTCCCCTGTCATGTGGGAACAGATCTGCATGACAAATACAGAAAATATCCTGATACTTCTAAAGCGGTATATCGCTTCCTTGGAATCCATCTGCACAGTTCTCGAAAACCGGAACGGCGACGCGATCTACCGGATGTTTGAGGAGTCAGGTACATACCGCTCAACCTTTCCCAACCGCGGGCAGGGACCGATCGAGCGGGATCACTCCTTCAGTGTGGATATTCTCGACGAGCCGGGATCCATCTCCGTTCTCGCCGCGATCCTTGCCGCAAAGGGGATCAGCGTCAAAAATATCGGCATCAATCACAGCCGTGAAGAAGGCGAGGGTGCGCTGAGGATCTCTTTCTATAGGGAAGATAAAAAAAATGAGGCGGCAGAGCTTCTGAAAAGTCATAATTATATCCTGACAAAATAAGAGTCTGCGGATTTATCCGCCTATTCGTCCGCATCCTTTTATGTCCTACGGATTGTATGTGCCACTTCATCGTCTCATCCATACGCGCATCATGGCTGTATCCATATACACAAACATCAATTATGAGGAATTTATCTATGAAATTACATAAAGCAGACCATGTCCGGGGCGAGATCACTGTCCCGGGCGATAAATCCATTTCCCACCGCAGTGTCATGTTCGGATCCATCGCAAAGGGAACCACGGAGATCCATAACTTTTTGGAGGGCGCCGACTGCCTCTCCACGATCAGCTGTTTCCGTCATATGGGAATCGCCATCGAAAATAAGAACGGCATTGTCACCGTCCATGGAAAGGGTATGCATGGACTGGCCGCACCGGCCGAAACTCTGGACTGCGGGAACTCCGGTACTACAACAAGACTCATCTCCGGCATCCTCGCCCCACAGAATTTCGATGTGACCCTGACCGGTGACGAATCCATCCAGAAGCGCCCCATGAAACGCATTATCGAGCCGTTATCTATGATGGGAGCCGATATTAAAAGCGTTCGCGGAAATGACTGTGCACCGTTAAGGATCTGTGGAAAGCCGCTTGCCGGGATCCACTACACTTCCAGTGTTGCGTCCGCCCAGGTAAAATCCTCGCTTCTTCTGGCAGGGCTCTATGCCGACGGACTCACAAGTGTCACCGAGCCGCAGGTGTCGAGAAACCATACCGAACTTATGTTAAAGTTCTTCGGTGCGGAGCTGGAATCCAGAGGAACCACCGTGACGATCTGGCCGGCAACCGAGCTTTTCGGAAACCGGATCGATGTTCCGGGAGATATCTCTTCTTCCGTGTATTTTGTGGCCGCAGGCCTGATCCTGCCGAACTCCGAAGTTCTTATTAAGAATGTAGGCATCAATCCAACGAGAGCCGGGCTCATCAAGGTCTGCGAGGCCATGGGAGCCGATCTGACGCTCTTAAACGAGGATCATGACAACGCAGAGCCGACAGCCGATCTTTTAGTCCGTACAAGCTCCCTGAAGGGCTGTGTCATTGAAGGTGATATTATCCCGACCCTCATTGATGAGCTTCCAACGATCGCCATGATGGCATGTTTCGCTGAGGGAACTACGGTCATTCGGGATGCTGCCGAGTTAAAGGTCAAGGAATCCAACCGCATCGCCATCATGGTCGAAAATCTCCGTTCCATGGGGGCTGATGTCGAGGAAACCGATGACGGCATGATCATCCACGGTGGGAAACCGCTCCACGGTGCCGTTGTTGACAGCCACAAGGACCACCGCATTGCCATGACCTTTGCAATTGCAGCTCTCGCTGCGGATGGGGAAACAGAGATTCTTGATGCGGATTGTGTAGATATCTCCTATCCTTCATTTTATAAAGAATTGAAAATGCTGACTCACTGACTTGTTTCCATATCAAATCAAACGGCTGTGAAGAATGGACCGACACTCTTCACAGCCGTTTTGTGTAATAGGAAATCTCAAGGAATTCCCTATTACACAAAAGGCACATTCTTTTTTACCGGTAATTCCGTGCTGTTTCATGATAGATCCGTGTAATTTCCTCCAAAAGATCCATATGTGTGAAATCCTTTTCATAGATGATCCGTGTCTCACGCATCATGCTCAAATTTTCAATCGGCAGCGCAACCAGTTTCCCCTTCCGCAATTCATTCATACAGGCACTCTGCGGAAGGATCGAAACACCAAGCTCCTTGCGGATCAGATCTTTGATGGTCGCAATATTGTCCACCTCAATGGAAACATCAAAATTATCGATGGATTCATTGATGCTCTTTAGCGTAGATTCAAACAGAATACGAGTTGCAGAGGTGGGCAGGCGGAGGATCATCTGCTCTTTTTTTAATTCCTGAAGCGTGATCATAGCCCGGGATGCCAGAGGATGGCGTTTGGACATGACGCAGACAAGATAGTCCGTATCGAGCATCAAGGAATGCAACGACGAGGTTTGCGGTGTTCCTTCTGCAATTGCCAGATCGATTTCATAATTATCAAGCATCGTATAAAGATTATTTATGGTATCAGTAATAATTGTTATAGAAAAATTATGAGTTTCACGACTACAGCGAGCCAGGACCTCGGTAATAATATTACTCTCCGAGGTATGAGTGATACCGATACGCACCTTTGTCAGGTGCTTCCCGGAATTTTCGAGCTCTGTCTGCATTTTCTCGCAAAGTGCTTTGATACGCCGCGCATATTTGACTGCGATCTCACCCTCTTCTGTCAAAATCAGACTTCCCTTGCCGCGAATAAACAATGTAGCACCCAGCTCGGCTTCCAGCTGACTGATGTGATGGCTCACTGCAGGCTGGGTCAGAGAAAGCACAGCCGCTGCCTTCGTAAAACTCTGCTGCTCCACAACTGCCAGTAATGTCTCCATTCGCGCACTGATCATAGTGACCTCCATAAATTATATTTATCGGATCGAAAAATAAAATAATTTGATTTTATTGTAAAATAGTATATCATATAGAGAAACAAGAAACAAGCAAAGAAACCGGGGGGGGGTGGGGGAAAGCAATGAAGCATCTGCTGTTTGCACATGCCGGATCACAGGCATCTGTAGTCATCATATCCATTGCTCTGATGATGTTTGCCGGGCATCTGATGACAAGGATCACGAGACTTATGAAGCTGCCGAATGTAACAGGCTACATTCTGGCAGGAATTGTAATAGGACCTTATTGTATGGATCTGATCCCACAGGAGATCATTGGGGGAATGGATTTTCTGTCGGATATCGCGCTGGCTTTTATTGCCTTCAGCACAGGCAAATTTTTCCGTTTTTCCGTATTAAAGAAAAATGGTTGGAAAGTCGTGATCATCACGGTACTGGAATCCATTTTTGCGTCCGTCTGCGTGTTCGCTGCTGTATATGGTGTGCTGCGGCTGGACCTTGCGTTTTCCATCGTACTGGCTGCACTTGCCTCTGCCACAGCTCCGGCATCCACGATCATGACGATCCGCCAGACCAAAGCCAAAGGGGATTTTGTCGATACGCTGTTACAGGTCGTGGCTCTGGATGATGTGGTGGGACTGATTCTCTATAGCATGGCGATTTCCGCAGCGCTTGCTTCCCAGTCCAAAGCCCATGGTATCGAGATCATGAGCATGCTCCGCCCGATCGCCATAAACGGGGTTGTGCTCCTCTTGGGCGGCGGATTTGGCTGGCTGATGAAAACCATGATGCCAAGAAGAAAGCAAAAGGATAACCGGTTGATCATTTCCGTGACTGCTCTGTTTGCTTTTTGCGGAATCTGCACCCTGGTGGATGTATCGCCGCTTCTCGGATGTATGTCTATGGGAATGATTTATGTGAATCTGTCTGATGATGACAAGCTGTTTAAGCAGCTGAATTATTTCAGCCCACCGATTCTTCTTCTATTTTTTGTCCGGTCCGGACTTTCCTTCCAGCTTGATGCTCTGCTGGATCCGGCTGTTGGAGAAGGCGGTGCATCGATGCTGCTGATTGGTGTGACCTATTTTCTGACAAGAATTCTGGGGAAATATGTAGGAGCGTTTTTAGGCTGTCTTTCTGTACACAAAACATGGAATGTACGTAATTATCTCGGACTGGCCCTGATCCCGCAGGCCGGTGTCTCCATTGGACTGGCGGCGCTGGGGGCCAGAACCCTCGGCGGCGAAATGGGAATTGCACTGCAAACGATCATTCTGGCTTCCAGTGTGCTTTACGAGCTGACCGGACCCGCATGTGCAAAGTTATCATTATACCTGTCCGGTTCCTATGGCAAACGCCTTGCCAAAACGGAGCACAAAGAGCCCCCTATCCCCCACCGGTCCGCGGATGAAAAGCCATCAAACGGGCTGGAACATCTGCTCGGGCATCTGCGCCTGATCTATGAGGAGATTCCTAAACCAAACGGATGACCTATGATCCTTTTTCATCTGCACAATGCCAAAAAGGGCATGAGAAATATAGTTTCTCATGCCCTTTTCATCGATAAGCTCCCGGCCGGACTCGAACCGGCGACCTACGCATTACGAATGCGTTGCTCTACCAACTGAGCCACGGAAGCACCTTTAAAAAATGCTGCTGCATAACGCAACAGCAA
>UMEM01006890.1_pt1 | contig 23785 bp, 20 predicted proteins | sample 1964761 | NCBI WGS metagenome assembly UMEM01 (sample SAMEA4836021, study PRJEB28245) | human gut metagenome | biome: gut microbiome; material: fecal sample | place: Denmark | collected 2008 | reverse complement strand
AAATCCGTCAATGGAATTCGTTTTTCGTACCTCTATCTTTTTTATGTTTTTATGAATACTCGATACATTTCCGTTATAAAAATTAAAATTTAATACCATCCCCCAGAGAATGTAATAACCTGTCCTGTCATATAAGCAGGGGACGTTGCCACATGATAAACCATCTGTGCCGCTTCTTTTGGACTGGCAATATAGTCCGCAGGGATTTCTTCTTTGATCAAGGCAAGATCTTCTTCATCAAACTCCGCATTCATCTCCGTATCGATCATCCCAAAAGCAATCGCATTTACCTGAATATTGCTTGCAGCAACCTCTTTTGCCAGAGCCTTTGTAAAAGCATTGATACCACCTTTTGTTGTAGAATATAAAACCTCACAGGAAGCGCCGGCATCTCCCCAGATGGAAGAAATATTGATGATCTTTCCCTCATGGTGATGAAGCATATGGGGAACGATATTTTTACAGGTTGTAAAAACAGAAGTTAAATTTGTGTTGATCATCAGATTCCAATCATCTACCGTTGCATCTGTAAATAATCCCACCAGAGAGATTCCGGCATTATTTACAAGACAGTCGATCTTAGAAAAAGTAAGGAGGGACTGTTTGATCATTTCGTCTACAAAAGAAGGATCACTGATATCTCCACAAAAAGATAAGCAAGACACATTCTCTTCAAGAATTTCATTTTTTAGGGATTCTAGTTTTTCAGGATGGCGGAAGCCATGGATGATCACGTTCCATCCTTGTTGTGCAAAATATATGGCAGTTTCACGTCCGATTCCTCTGGAACTGCCAGTTATGAGTACTGTTTTCATAGAAAATACCTCGTAAATCTTATAAAATTTCTTAGCACTTGATATGATCAATCTGATCAACGATGAGAAATGTTGCAGATTAAGAAAATATTAAGGCGATTATACAGAATTATAACATAGAGGATTGTTGAAATAAATCGAATAATTTGTTATACTAAACAAAGTTTATAAACGGAAGGAGCAGGAACATGGCAGAGAAGAAGAAAAGTAAATTAGGTGCCAAAGCCATATTTGCCAGGATTCTTGCAGTGATACTGGTGACAGCCATCGGTGGAGTTGCAAGCTTTTTTGGATTTAAGACATATTTTTCAAATAAATTAAAGAAAGACAAGAAAGCAGAAATCGCAAAGCAGTTAAAAGAAGAAAGCAAAGAAAGAGTAGACGTTGGAATGATCCAGACAGGAAATTCCATTGTGATTCGAATATATCATAACAAGAATCAGGAGATGATTTTTGTACCACTTAGACAAGATATGAATCTTACATTGACGAAGAAGGGAAAACAGGCAGTCGAACAGACACTGGGAACTAGCGTTAGCAAAGCGACGGTTGCAGATGTGATCAAAGCAACAAGAAAGAATGGAAAGTTGTTAAGACAGCAGGTTGAGAAGACACTGGGAATTTCTATTAATTCCTATGAACTGATATCACATAAGAAGTTTGTGAAACTGATGAATCAGGCAGGAGATGTCAAAATAGAATTTGATGAAGCAATGGCTTATACAGATTCTACAGATAAATATGTAACATTAAGTGCTGGGGAGAACAGCCTGAATGGAACAGCAATCTATTCATTATTAAGTGAGAGTGATATTTTTACAGATAAGAACAAGCAGGCAGAAATTACTGGAGAGATCTGCGTGGCAGTTGCATCTGCATTGAATGATAAGACATTATCCGAATATCGTGAATATGCACAGAATTATTTTGATGCGGTGAAGACAGATGCTTCTTATGAAGAAGCAGCGACAAGTCTTGAGAGAATGCATGGAATTAAGGATAAGAACTTAAATTTCAAAGTGTTAGATGGAACAGAATCCAATGGAAAGTTTGAATTAGATACAGAAGAAGCCAAGAGAGTCTTTGATGAGATGTTATCAGAAGAAGGAGACTTAAGTTCGGCATTGAGCACAACAGAAGCAAAGTCAACAACAACCAAATCTGATAGTTCAGCATCTTCTTCAAAGAATATAACGATCGAGATTCAGAATTCAACAAGAATTTCAGGACTTGCAGGAAGATGGAAAGATAAACTGGCAAGTGACGGATACAGTGTAGGATCTGTAAGAACAAACAGACAGGGTGTTTTAACACATACAAAGATCATAGTAGAAAGTAAAGATTTAGGACAGGATCTGAAAAGTTATTTTAAGAATCCGGAATATGAAGTTGGAAGTGTTGACAGCGGTGCAAGAATTTGTATAATTGTTGGATCAGAAGACGAGATTTAAAATACATTCATAAATATTATTATAAAATATCACGAAAAACATCTCAGGAACGATTGAGATGTTTTTCTTTGTTATATGAAGGGGTTACGGCTAAAAAGAGATATTTATGGTCAATGAAATAAAGATTTTCTGCTAGATATTTGTATAAAATAGACAATGATATAAAAAAATTACTAAATTTTTCTTTTTTTTTTGTTTAAAATGCTGTATAGTAAAAGAAAAGGTTGAACGGCAAATATGAAAGGTTGATAAAGGATGATTTCAAATCAGATATTACAAGAGACAATTAGTGGAATGAAGGAAGTAACCGGGATCGATCTGTGTATTTTAGATCTGTCAGGGCGTATAGTTGTAACAACAATGGAGATAACCGATGCATTAGCACAACATGCGGAAGAATTTGCAGATTCTATGGCAGAGAGCCAGGTGATCGATGGTTTTCAATATTTTAAGATTTTTGATGATCAGAGACTGGAATATATACTTCTGGCTACTGGAATGAGCGAGAATGCATATACGGTCGGAAAGCTTGCAGTGATGCAGATACAGAATCTTTTGACTGCATATAAGGAGAGACTGGATAAAGAGAACTTTGTAAAGAACCTGTTGAGAGATAACTTATTATTGGTTGACATTTATAACCGCTCAAAGAAGCTGCATATTGAAGTGGAACAGAGAAGAGTTGCATTTTTGATTCAGGCAGAATACGAGAAGGATCAGAATCTGTTAGAAGCTACGAAAGAGGTTGAAAGCGGAGCAGATTCAGATTTTATTACGGCAGTGGACGAGAAGAGTATCGTTTATGTAACACCAGTGAATGGGAATGAAGGACAGGCACAGTTTATTCAGCATGCAAAAGAGATTAAAGAAGGGCTGAATGAATATGGAATCAAAGATGCCAAGATTGCGATCGGTAATGTTGCAGAGACGATCAAAGATGTATCAAGATCTTATAAAGAGGCACAGATCGCATTGGAAGTCAGCAAGATCTTCTATGAGGATGCGAGTGTGATCGCATATAATCAGTTAGGAATTGGACGACTGATCTATCAACTTCCACTTCCATTATGTAAGATGTTTATCCGTGAAGTGTTTGGAGATTATTCTCCAGACTCCATTGATGAAGAAACACTGGCAACGATTGATAAATTCTTTGAGAATAATCTGAATGTGTCAGAAACATCCAGACAGTTGTTTATTCATAGAAATACACTCGTATACCGTCTGGATAAGATTCAGAAGAATACGAATCTGGATCTGAGGAATTTTGAAGATGCAATCGCATTTAAAATTGCACTGATGGTAGTAAAATATATGAAACATATGGATACAATGGACTAGAATATGATGATCACATTAAAAAATGTAACGAAAGAATATAATAAAGGGAATATAGGACTTGAGGATGTCTCATTAGACATTGCGAAAGGCGAATTTGTTTTCATCGTAGGTAAGAGCGGATCAGGGAAGACAACCCTGATGAAGCTTTTACAGAAAGAACTTGATGTGACAAGTGGACAGATCATAGTAAACGGTCAGGATTATAAGAAACTGACACAGAGGAATCTGCCGAAGTTCCGCAGGCAGATGGGAATGGTATTTCAGGATTTCCGTCTGCTGAAAGACCGGACGATCTTTGAGAATGTAGCATTTGCACAGCAAGTTGTGGAAGTACCACACCGATATATTAAGCATCAGGTTGAGAATATGCTTGAGATGGTGGGGCTGAAAGACCGAATGAATGCTTTTCCGAATGAATTGTCAGGAGGAGAACAGCAGAGAGTGGCCATCGCAAGAGCTTTGGTAAACCACCCAGTATTATTACTGGCTGATGAGCCAACTGGGAATCTGGACCCTGTGACAGCCAAAGGGATCATGGAGCTTCTCTCAGAGATCAATAAGAGTGGGACAACAGTTTTAGTTGTTACGCACAACAAAGAGTTGGTCAATGAGATGGGAAAACGAGTGATCTTGATCGAAGATGGACATATAGAACAGGATGAGATAAGGGGGTCCTATGATATTTAGAAGATTTTTGTATGGAATCAAAGAGGGCACAAGGAATATTTTCAGGAATAAGATGTTTTCATTAGCATCACTGGGAACGATCATTGCTTGTGTCTTTTTGTTAGGAACATTTTTATCTGTAGCATTGAATGTAAGGTCAACAATGCAGCAGATGGAGCAGTCTGTAGGAATTTCTGTTTTTTTTGAACCGGGTATTTCTACAGAAAGAAAAGATCAGATTGGGGAAGAAATAAAGAAAAAAGAAGATATTGCCACGATGCGGTATGTATCTGCTGAAGAAGCATGGGAAAGCTATAAGAAGGATGTATTTCAAGGAAATGAAGAGCTTCTTGAAGGATTCGAAGGGAACAATCCGCTAAAAGAATCAGATTCCTATGAGATCACATTAAAAGAAGTAAAATCATACAAACAGGTAGTATCACATTTAGAGACGATTGATGGTGTTAGGAAAGTCCGTTATTCTGAAGGAGCGGCGGAAGGAATGACGAAGATCAATACAATGGGAACGTATCTTGCAGGTGGGATCATTCTGATCTTAATGGCAGTTTCTATTTTCCTCGTGAGCAACACAGTGTCTATTGGAGTTGCAGTCAGAGAAGAGGAAATTTCAATTATGAAGCTGATCGGTGCTGCGAATGGATTTATTAAAGCACCATTTCGGGCAGAAGGAATGATCATAGGAATTTTGGGATCATTGATTCCAACAGCGATTATTTTTGCAGGATATGAAGGGATCATCAACTGGATGAATGATAAGTTTCATGTTGTTACAGTCTTTATGAAATTTGTACCGATCCAGCAGATTATGTTATACTTACTTCCGTTAGCATTGTTGGTAGGAATCGTGATCGGATTGCTTGGAAGTTCTATTACGATCCGCAAGTATTTAAAAGTCTAGGAAGGGGAACTCATGAAAAGAAGATATCAGGCGGGGATCATTATGATGTTAATATCAGCCATGATCGCTTCGAATCTGCCTATGACGACAGTGTTTGCTGCAGCCAAAAAACAACAGGTAAAGCAGGAAACAAAGAAATTAGAAGAACAAAGCCGCAAGATGCAGCAGGAGATCAAAGATCTTGATGAGAAAATGATAAAGAGCAATGATGCGTATGAGGCATGTCAAGAGAAGCTTATTTCTGTACAGAAACAGTTAAAGAAGACACAACAGGAATTAAAAGAGGCAAAGGCATCCAAAGAAGATCAGTCAAGGATCATGAGTAAGCGTATTAAGTTTCTATATGAAAATGGAAATATGGCATATATGGAAGTCATTTTTGAAGCAAATAATTTTCAGGAGTTCTTAAAAAGAGCTGATTATGTTTCAAAGATCTCCAAATATGACAGTAACATGTTTCTGCAATTACAGACAACGGAAGATAAGATCCGAATGGCAACGAAGAGTCTGAAACAGGATTATCAAAATACAAAGACTTTGACTGCTAAGGCAAAGACAGAAAAAGAAAAACTGGATCAGGCAGCTGCGAAGAAGAAATCTAAGTTAGCTTCTTACCAGAAACAGTTAGCATCTGATAAAGAGTTACTGGCATGGTTCGAGGCAGAGGAAAAACGACAAGAAGAGATGGATCTTGCATCGGCGAAAGACGGTAATGCAGACAATACGACATCGAAAGCACAGTCAGAAAAGAATATGACAGGAAGTACGGCATCAAAGAATACAACATCAAAGGCTACGACCGAAAGCAAGAAAGAAACTACAACGACAACATCGCCAGCAACAACAGTTTCGTCAGGAAATCTGAGCTGGCCGGTACCGTCTTGTCATAGTATTTCATCAGGGTATGGCTACCGAATTCATCCAGTTACAGGAGTCAGAAAACTGCATGCTGGAATTGATATTCCATGTTCAACTGGAACAACGATCGTAGCAGCAGCTTCTGGTACAGTAGTGGATGCTGGATACAATTCATACAATGGCAATTACTTAAAGATCAGCCATGGAAATGGACTGGAAACGATGTATCTGCATTGCTCCAAACTTCTAGTATCCTCAGGGGCAAGAGTGTCAGGAGGACAGACGATCGCAAAATCCGGAGCAACTGGTATGGTATCTGGTGCACATCTGCATTTTGTTGTGAAAAAGAATGGAAATTATGTAAATCCTCAAAATTACTTATAACGTCATTACATAAATAGAAAGGAACTAATTTCATGAAGAAGTTTTCAAAAATACTCGTAGGACTACTTGTTGTCGTATGTATTGTGGAAGGATTTTTTCTTTATCGTGCCTATGCGATCCCAAGTACGACCTTACAGACAGCAAGAAAGATTAATCGGATAGAACAGATCATTGATAAATATTATAAAGGTTCTGTTAAGAAGAGTGAGTTGGAAGATTGTACCTACAAAGGTTTAGTTGCAGGACTGGGAGATGTCTATTCCACGTATTATTCAGAGGATGATTTTAAGGAATTAGAACAATCTACAAGTGGTGTTTATTATGGAGTTGGAATATATCTTACACAGGATATAAAGACAGGGATCATAACAGTTGTGAAACCAGTGAAAGGAAGCCCGGCAGACGGAAGTGGACTGAAAAAAGGGGATATTTTAACAAAAGTAGGAAACTATAAATTAAAAACATCGGATGTACTAGATGATATTGTTAAGAAGATCAAAGGTGCAGAAGGAACGAAAGTTAAATTAACATTTACAAGAAATCAGACATCAAAGACTTATACATTTACAAGACAATCGATTGAGAATCCAACAGTTGAAACAAAGATGTTACAAGATAAAGTCGGATATCTTCAGATCACCGAATTTGATGAAGTAACAGTCAGCCAGTTTCGAAGTGGACTGAAAAGTCTTAAGAAACAAGGTGCAAAGAAATTGATCATAGATCTTAGGGATAATCCTGGCGGTTTATTGACAAGTGTAGTGGATATTGCAGGACAGATCCTTCCAAAAGGAACGATTGTTTATACTGAAGATAAGAATGGTAATAAGAAATATTACAAAGACACAAAGAATGAACAGCTTGATATGCCACTATGCGTGTTAGTTAATGGTAACAGCGCGAGTGCAGCAGAGATCCTTTCTGGTGCGATCAAAGATGATAAAGCCGGAACGCTGGTTGGAGAGACAACATTTGGAAAAGGAATCGTACAGGGATTCTTTGAAGTTGGTGATGGATCTTATGTGAAACTGACTTATTCGTCTTATTACACACCAGCAGGACATAACATCCATAAAAAAGGAATCAAGCCGGATGTCGAAGTAAAAGATAATACGAAGACAAAAGCTGACGAACAATTAAATAAAGCGCTTTCTATCTTACAGAAGAAATAAGAATTGTAAAGATAGATATAAAAAAGAAAGTATAGAACATATTACCAAAAGTTCTATGCTTTTTTTGTGCAAATTTACGGATTATGCATTAAATCTTGAAATAACAGAAAATAATATCTATAATAAAGATAAAATCTGTTTGTTAAAGATTTTTATATCTAAAACAGAAATAAAAGGAGGAAAACAAAGATGAGCAAGGAAAATTGTGAGAGCGAAGCACGTAAAAAGATTGCTGCATCCATCGGAGCAACACCGGAAGAGATTTATTTTACATCAGGAAGAGCAGATGGACACTTAAAAGCTTTAAAAGCTGTAGTGAAAGCATCAAAAAAAGCACGTCCTCATGTGATCATCACGACGATGGAAGATCCAGAAGTATTGGATGAGTGTTCTAGACTAGAACGAAAAGACGCTGTTGTGACATATTTAGATCCGATCACAACCGGTCGTGTGGAAGTAGCAATGATCGAAAATGAACTGAAAGAAAACACAGAACTGATTTCAGTGACAGCAGCAAACTGCCAGACAGGAACTTCTGAGCCATTTACAGGAATCGGAACAATGACATCAGAGAAAGGTGTGATCTTCCACACAGATGCAGCGTTTGCATTTGGAAAAATGCCGATCAATGTAGAAAGAAGTCATATTGATATGCTGACAGCAGATGCATCTTATTTTGGAGGTCCTGAAAATGCAGGATTTTTATATGTAAGAAAGAGCACAGGAGCTGGAGAATATGTGTCAGAAACTGCATTAAGCGAAGAAACATTAACAGTGATGTCAGATATGGCAGAAAGTTTAGCAGCAAAGGCAACAACATTTATGGAAGAAATCCGTCCAGTCAGAAATCATATGTGTGAACGTATTTTTGCTGAGATTGAAGATGTAGAATTGAATGGACACAAAGATCATCATCTCACCAATCATTTAAATATCAGAATCAAAAATGTATCTGCAGCAGTTGTACAGAAAGCTTTGAAAGAAGAAGGAATTGAAGCAGGAATCGGAACAAATTCTAACATTCTTGCAGCAATCGGAAGAAGTAAAGCTGAAAGTGCAGAATCCGTTTCATTCTCATTGAAAGCAGGAACAACGATGGAAGACGCAGACAAGATCGTTGACAGCTTAAAAGAGATCGTGACAGGAGAAAGAACTGTATTATAAAACAATAAAATCACCTAAAAAAGGAGTCAAACAAATGTTAAATTTACCTATGGATCATATCGGACTTCATTGTTCTGATGTAGAATTAAACGCAAAATGGTATCAGGAAGAATTAGGATTTAAAGTTGCAGGAAAATTCCCTGGAATGGGCGGAAGAAATGTATATTTCCTTGAAAATCCTCAGGATGGAAAAATGTATGAAATCTCTCAGAGAGACCAGCTTCCAGGAGGTGCAACAACAAGAATCGACCATATCGCATATCGCTCATCTGATCTTGAAAAAGATTATGAATATTGCAAAGTAAACGGATATAAGATCGTATCAGACGGAATTGAGACAAGCCTTAACTTCTGGGAAAAAGGATCTCGCTGCTTCAAGATTGAAAGTGCTTGTGGAGAAGTGATTGAAATTTGTCAGAAGATTAAATAGTTTCGATAAGACAAGTTTTAAATAAAGAAACGCTAGTTTAGACAGTTGTTAAAACTAGCGTTTCTTTATTTAATGTGCACCCGGTGGGGAATGTTTCTAAATTTTTTAGGATAAAAAGCGGGAATCCTCGGTAATTCAATTGCCGCAGATGAAAGCGCGTAACCACAGGTTACATTGGAGACTTTAACGTCTCCTCTTTTTTGAATTTTTAAATAGAACACTTGTTCTTTTCTTGGAGATGTGGTACACTATGTGTATGAAGGAAAATTTAATTCATTCCTGATCATAAAAGTAGCTGTGTAACCTCAAAAAGGTAGCAGTAAAGGTGTCATGGACGCACCCAGAATCTGTATGGCGAAGCCATATATATCTGATGCTCGGTAATTCAATTACCGATGTAGTTCACTTCACTGGGTATAATGTCATAAATGGTTGACAAAGCAGAAATAGTAAAGATCAGAAAATCAACAATATCCCATGTTTCAACTTCGTTAAAGAAATTGGAAAACAAAGGACTTGTTGAAAAAATACAAAGTAAAGACAATAAAAAGCATATTGAAATTATTTTGTTAGATAAGGCAGAACTGATCATAGAAGCAGGACATAACGCACAAAAACAGTTTGCAAAAAATGTTTTAAGTGGATTAACAGAAGAAAAACAGGTCTGTATCAATATATTTGACAAGATCTGTAATAATGCAGAAGAACATTGAAAAGTATCAGTGCAATTGAAATGTTCAAGGCATATCCACAATTAAAACAGTTCTACTCTCGTTGTGGAGTATTATGGTCAAGAGGATATTTTGTATCTACCGTAGGTCATATAAGTGAAGCTGCAGTAAAGAAATACATCGAGGAACAGAAAGATCATGAGTGACGAAGAATACAAGAAACTTCTGAAACAATATCATAAACTTTCTGACAGGCATATCTTAGTTGTAGAAACTGATATGCCTTATCCTGATGTCCTGAAAGTCGTGGCTCTTTCTGATAAAATCCGCAAAGCTGGCAACGAGCTTGTTCGTCTTATGAGAAAGAATTACGACCAACTCATGCGTACCAAGAAATATCGTAAACTACTAAAACTGTACGGCAATACTGAGGATAAGGACAAACGTAAAGCTCTCGCTAATCAGCTCAATGATATGCAGAAATCTTATGATGTTACATGGGATTTTTGCAGGACATCTATGATTCCTATAGGCAAGAAATACAGTATAGATGCGGTGTTTGCTCTCACAAAAGCCGAAGATATATGGCGAGGTATGGAAAAATGCCTTTATGATAACGGTAAGACCACACATTTCTCAAAATACGGAGAATTACCATGCATCAGAGCAAAACAGATAAATCGTGGTATTCCGATGTTTGTTGAGGATGGGAAACTTCGATTCAAACTTAGAAAGATGCAATTCGGGATTCAAGTCAACGACAGGTTTCAGTCTGATGAAGTTAACGCCGTTTTGTCTTATCTTGAGAATCCTGACAAGATGGATGCTGATGCTGTCAATACGCTTATAGAAGAAGCCTGTTGTATAGATACTTATAGACCTTGCTATGCTACTCTTGTTCCAAGGTTGATAAGAGGTAAGTACAGAGTATATCTGCATCTGACAATAGAAGGCAAAGCTAAGTCTAAATATGATAGATTCGGCAATCCAAGACATAAATACGGTAAAGGCATGATAGGTGCTGATATAGGAACGCAGACAGTTGCCTATACTTCTGATACTGAAGTCGGACTGAAGAACCTTTCAGAGCGTGGCAACAGCATACAGACTTCTGAACGCAAGGAACGCTTATATTATCGTGCTATGGACAGGAGTAGACGGGCAACCAATCCACAGAATTACAATCCTGACGGCACTATCAAGAAAGGTAAAAAGACTTGGAAATATTCTGATCGCTACAAGAAGCTGAAAGCCAAACACACTGAATTATGCCGTATAAATGCAGTAAATAGACAGCTTGCAATAAACGAAGATGCTAACTATCTGCGAAGTCTTGGAGATACATTCGTCACAGAACCTAAAAATGCAAGCAAGCTGATGAAACGGGCTAAGAAGACTACTGTTAATAGCAAAGGCAAATTTAATAAGAAAAAGCGCTTTGGCAAATCTATAAAGAATCGTTGTCCGTCTGGATTTCAAACTACTATTGAAAAGAAATTCAAAGTCACAGGCGGCGCATATATAGAAGTTCCGAATAATTATAGGGCAAGCCAATACGACCACACGGCAGATGACTACATTAAGAAAAAGCTGTCTGATAGGCTCTACAGACTTCGAGACGGAACATTGGTACAAAGAGATTGGTATTCATCATTTTTGCTCTATTGTTACGACTACAGAACGCAGGATATAGACAAAGATAAATGTATTACAGATTTCGGCAGGTGCTATGACAAAGAAAAAGCCCTAATTGCATGGATTAAGGCTAATCATATCAAAATACTAAACAGTGGAATTAAAGTAGCTTAACAACTAAATGTTAGGGAGATTGACTGTACTTCCTTGTCGTAAGACAGAAATTTACCGCTAATGTGGTCGTAGGACTGCTTGGTAATAAAAGTCCTGATTCAAACAGATTTACACTTGTAACTCCAAAGCCTGAAAATGGTGTACGATTACAAGCTACACTTGGCAATCAGAACCCCACGGGCTTGCCCGTGGGAGCAGTCAGAATCATGCATAGATGAAAAGATAAGAGATATTTCATAAGGGAGAAGTTATATGGATCATTTTGAATTAGTATCAGAATATGAGCCAACTGGGGATCAGCCACAGGCGATCGAGAAGCTGACCAAAGGATTTCAAGATGGGAATCAGTTTGAGACGCTTCTTGGAGTGACTGGTTCAGGTAAGACATTTACAATGGCGAATATTATACAGAATTTGAATAAACCGACATTGATCTTGGCACATAATAAGACGTTAGCAGCACAGTTATATAGTGAGTTTAAGGCGTTTTTTCCACATAACGCCGTGGAATATTTTGTCTCCTATTATGATTATTATCAGCCAGAGGCCTATGTTCCATCTACCGATACTTATATAGAGAAGGATTCATCGGTCAATGATGAGATTGATAAATTACGACATAGCGCGACAGCAGCATTGATCGAGAGAAAAGATGTGATTGTTGTATCTAGTGTTTCCTGCATTTATGGAATTGGTAGCAAAGAAAGCTATTCAGAGATGATGATCTCTTTGAGACCAGGGATGATAAAGGACAGAGACGAGGTGATCGATGACCTGATCAATATTCAGTATGTAAGAAGCGAACTTGACTTTAAGAGAGGTACTTTCAGAGTTAAGGGGGATGTGTTGGAGATCCTTCCGGTTTCTACATTTGAAGATGCAGTCAGAGTTGAATTTTTTGGAGATGAGATCGATCGTATTGTAGAATTTGATGTTTTAACAGGTGAAGTAAAGAGAAGTTTGAATTTCGTGGCAATCTTCCCGGCATCACATTATGTTGTACCACAGGAACAGATTGAACGTGCGATCAAAGGAATCAAGGAAGAACTTGCTGAGCAGGTGACATATTTTAAAGAACATGATCAGCTGATCGAAGCACAGAGAATTGCAGAGCGAACGAATTTTGATATTGAGATGTTAAGAGAAACAGGATTTTGTTCTGGGATTGAGAACTACTCCAGACATTTAGCAGGATTAGAACCAGGACAGCCGCCAAGTACGTTAATTGATTTCTTTGGGGATGACTTTTTGATGATCATTGATGAGTCGCATATCACTGTACCACAGATCGGTGGAATGTATGCAGGAGATCAGTCCAGAAAGTCAACGTTAGTAGATTTTGGATTTCGTTTGCCTTCTGCGAAAGATAACCGTCCTTTGGAATTTGGTGAATTTGAACAGAAGATCGATCAGATGTTATTTGTATCTGCAACACCTGGTAAATACGAAGAAGAGCATGAATTATTAAGGGCAGAACAGATTATCAGACCAACAGGTTTACTAGACCCAGCAATCGATGTACGTCCGGTGGAAGGACAAATTGATGATCTGTTAGGAGAGATTCATAAAGAGACAGACAAAGGCAATAAAGTACTTGTCACAACACTGACCAAGCGAATGGCGGAAGAATTGACCGATTATATGCGTGAAGTTGGTATCCGGGTAAAATATTTACATTCAGATATTGATACATTAGAGCGAATTGAGATCGTGAGAGATTTGAGAATGGGGGTTTTTGATGTATTGGTTGGAATCAACCTGTTAAGAGAAGGACTGGATATTCCAGAGATTACATTGGTTGCAATTCTTGATGCAGATAAAGAGGGATTCTTGCGTTCTGAGACATCTCTTGTGCAGACGATCGGGCGTGCAGCACGTAACAGCGAAGGACATGTTATTATGTATGCAGATCATATGACAGATTCCATGCATGCAGCGATCACGGAGACAGAACGAAGACGTGAGATTCAGGATGAATATAACAAAGAACATGGAATTACGCCACAGACGATCAAGAAAGATATCAGAGATCTGATCAAGATATCTGATGAACATGAAGAGGAAACAGGTGGATATGAAAAAGATATGGAATCCATGTCCAAGAAAGAATTAAAAGAAGTGATTGAGCGGTTAAGTAAGAAGATGAATCAGGCAGCAGCAGAATTAAACTTCGAATTGGCTGCACAGCTTAGAGATGAATTAAAAGAATTCAAGATCGCATATCAGGAATATGACGATTAAAAGAAGAAATACTAAAACTGATGATAGATTAGAATTAGGAGCTTATCAATGAAGAAAGAGATGATCCGCATCAAAGGTGCGAGAGAAAATAACTTAAAGAATATAGATCTGGAAGTGCCGAGAAACCAGTTTGTTGTATTTACAGGGCTGAGTGGTTCTGGAAAATCTTCTCTGGCATTTGACACGATTTATGCAGAAGGGCAGAGAAGATATATGGAATCTTTATCTTCTTATGCAAGACAGTTCTTGGGGCAGATGGAGAAGCCGGATGTAGACAGCATAGAGGGATTATCGCCTGCGATTTCTATTGATCAGAAGTCAACAAACAGAAATCCAAGATCTACAGTAGGAACGGTGACAGAGATTTATGATTATTTTCGATTGCTGTACGCAAGAGTCGGAATCCCACATTGTCCAAAGTGTGGAAAACCGATCAGTAAGCAGACCGTAGATCAGATGGTAGACCGTCTGATGCAGTTAGAAGAACGTACAAGGATTCAGCTTCTGGCACCGATCGTTCGTGGAAGAAAAGGAGAACATGCAAAGATTTTCCAGAATGCGAAGAAAAGTGGATATGTTCGTGTCAGAGTCGATGGCAATGTTTATGATCTGTCAGAGGACATTCCAATGGAGAAGAATAAGAAACATAACATTGAGATCGTGGTGGATCGTTTAGTGGTCAAACCTGGGATTGAAAAACGATTAACAGATTCTATCGAGACAACCTTAAATCTAGCCGATGGATTGATGATGGTTGATGTGATCGGTGGAGAAACCTTGAATTTCAGCCAGAGTTTTTCCTGCCCTGACTGTGGTATCAGTATTGATGAAGTAGAACCAAGAAGTTTTTCCTTCAATAATCCATTTGGAGCTTGTCCGGTATGCCATGGACTTGGATATAAGATGGAATTTGATGTGGATTTAATGATCCCTGACCAAAAGTTAAGTATTGCAGAAGGGGCGATCCAGGTCTTTGGATGGCAATCATCAACGGATAAGAAGAGTTATACAAGAGCAATCTTAGATGCGCTCGCAAGGGAATATCATTTTGATCTGGAAACACCATTTAAAGATTATCCACAGGAAGTCAAAGATGTTTTATTGTATGGAACTGGTGGCAGAGAAGTCAAAGTCTATTATAAAGGGCAGAGAGGCGAAGGTGTCTATGATGTGGCATTTGAAGGGATCATCAAAAATGTTGGAAGAAGATATCGTGAGGCATCTCAGAATATGAAAGCAGAATACGAGACATTTATGACGATCACACCTTGCGATGAATGTCATGGACAGCGATTAAAGCAGGAATCACTGGCGGTAACGGTTGCAGATAAGAATATTGCCGAGATGTGTGATATGTCAGTCAGGGAAATGGTTTCATTTTTAGAGACGATGGAATTGAGTGAACGCCAGAAACTGATCGGAGAACAGGTTTTAAAAGAAATCAAGGCAAGAATCGGATTCTTAAATGATGTAGGATTGGATTATCTGACGTTATCAAGGGCTACTGGAACATTATCTGGTGGAGAAGCACAGCGAATCCGTCTGGCAACACAGATCGGTTCTGGATTAGTTGGAGTAGCTTATATCTTAGATGAGCCAAGCATCGGACTTCACCAGAGAGACAATGACAAACTGATCCGTACACTTAAGAATCTAAGGGATTTAGGAAATACACTGATCGTTGTAGAGCATGATGAAGATACGATGCTGGCAGCAGATTATATTGTAGATATCGGACCGAAAGCAGGAGAATATGGTGGAGAAGTTGTTGCAACGGGAACTGCAAAACAGATCATGAAGAATAAGAAATCCATCACAGGAGCTTATTTAAGCGGAAAGATCAAGATTCCAGTACCACAAGTCAGAAGAAAACCATCAGGATTCCTAAAAGTAGTCGGGGCACAGGAGAATAATTTAAAGAATATTGATGTAGAAATCCCACTTGGAATTTTCACTTGTGTAACAGGAGTTTCTGGATCAGGAAAGAGTTCTTTAGTCAATCAGATTTTATACAAACGTCTGGCAAAAGAACTAAACAGGGCTAAGACGAAACCAGGACTACACAAAGACATCGAAGGATTTGACCAGTTAGATAAGATCATAGCGATCGACCAGTCACCGATCTGAAGAACACCAAGATCCAATCCTGCAACTTACACAGGAGTCTTTGATCAGATCAGAGATCTGTTTGCGATGACAAAAGATGCAAAAGCAAAAGGATACAATAAAGGAAGATTCAGTTTCAACAAGAAAGGCGGGCGATGCGAAGCCTGTGCAGGAGATGGTATCATCAAGATTGAGATGCACTTTTTACCAGATGTGTATGTCCCTTGTGAAGTATGTCATGGAAAACGATACAATAGAGAAACACTTGAAGTTAAATACAAGGGAAAGAGTATTTATGATGTTCTGAATATGACAGTGGAAGAAGCCTGTGATTTCTTCTCTAATATTCCATCGATCAGCCGTAAGATGGAGACATTAAGAGATGTTGGATTAGGATACATTCGATTAGGGCAGCCATCCACAGAATTATCAGGGGGAGAAGCACAGAGGATCAAACTGGCAGCAGAATTAAGCAAACGAAGTACAGGAAAGACCATTTATATCTTGGATGAGCCAACGACAGGACTTCATTTTGCAGATGTTCACAAACTGGTGGATATCCTTGCAAGACTGACAGAAGGTGGCAATACTGTGATTGTGATCGAGCATAATCTGGAAGTGATCAAGACTGCGGATTATATTATCGATATGGGACCAGAAGGTGGATCAGGCGGTGGAACAGTTGTTGCAGCAGGGACACCAGAAGAGATCTGCGAGGTTGAGAAATCTTATACTGGGCAGTATTTGAAAGGGATACTTAATCGATAAAATCTGTGGATAGGCTTGTGTGTATGTGACAGAAATAAAAGAAAAACAAATATTTGTCTACAGTCTGAGACAGTCATTTTGAATGGCTGTCTTTTCTTGTTTTGACTTGACAATAAATAAAAACAATATAAAATAATAAATAACAATAAGAAATAATAAAGGAGAATAAAAAGATGTTTGTGGAAGAACGACATCAGAAAATCTTACATTTGCTTCAGGAAAATGAAAAAGTAAAAGTCAAGGAGCTAAGCAAACGATTTGAAGTAACAGAAGATTGTATTCGAAAAGATTTAGCAAGTATGGAAGCAAAGGATCTTCTAAAAAGAACTTATGGGGGAGCAGTACTTCCAGATACTATGCATCCCGGACATACAAACTTTGTGTCAACAAGAAAAGATAAGAATATAAAAGAAAAACAGCAAATTGCAAAAAAAGCAGTGAAGCTAATTCGCCCTGGAGATATGATTTTTCTGGATATTTCAACAACAAACATTGAATTGGCAAAAGAAATCCAAAAACAAGAACTTGAAATTACAGTTATAAGCTGCATGATGGATATTGCACAGATTTTTGCACAGACAAAGAAAGTAAAATTTATTTTGTTAGGTGGAGAATTTAATCGTGCTCAGAATGGTTTTCTTGGAGAATTGACGGTTCAAATGATGAAGAATTTTAGATTTGATATCTGTTTTATGGGAGTTGTGGGAGCAGATGTAGAGAATGATGAAGTAATGACATATGTACCAGAAGATGGAATTATGAAATCTCATGCGATGAAAAGAAGTAGAAGACGATATTTGGTAATGGAAAACTGTAAATTTGACTTTAAAGCTAATTATGTATATACAACATTTGAAGATGTTGACGGTATTTTATGTGAAGAAAAGCCGTCAAAAAAAATTAGTGAAAAACTAAAAGAATATCAAGTAGAAGTTATTGAGTAAAGAATTAAATTAGAAAGGACAAATTCTATGGAAGGATTATATCAGACACAGCGAATCAAAGATTTAAAAGATAAAATGTTATCAGAGCCAAGATACGCATCAATTGAACAGGCACTGATCATTACAAAAACATATCAGGAGAATGAAGATGATCCAAAGATCATACAGAGAGCAAAATCATTAAAAGCAGCTTTAGAGAAGATGGAGATCCGTGTAGAACCTGAAGAACTGATCGTTGGAAATCGTACAGCTGGAGTTCGTTATGGAGTTGTATTTCCAGAGAGTGGTAGCACATGGGTAGATAAAGAATTTGAAACACTTCCAACAAGACCACAGGACCGCTTCAATGTACATCAAGAAGATATTGAGACATTCCGTAAGGTCATCAAACCATACTGGGAAGGAAAATCCTTAGAAGATGTCCTGAACCAGAGATATGGAAAAGAGATCAACAAGATTGCCAAAGTTGTAAAGATCAACCAGAAAGACCACGCACAAGGACATATCTGCCCAGATTGTGTCAAATGGTTAAAGATGGGACCGCAGGGACTGCTTGATCAGGCAGAAGAAAAACTAAAGATATGTAAAGAAGAACAGAAAGACTTCTATGAAAGTGTTAAGATCGTCATGGAAGGAGCAAAACACTTTATGGTCCGTTATCATGACCTGATCATGGACATGGCAGAAAATGAATCAGATGAAACAAGAAAACAAACCATGATCAAAGTAGCCCAAAACTGTAAGAATATTTCCGAACGTCCAGTACAGACATTTCATGAAGCAGTACAGTCTACATGGTTCTTGTTTGTAATTTTACAGATGGAATCCAATGCATCTTCATTTTCACCAGGAAGATTAGACAGACATTTAGAAGCTTATTATGAAAAAGATATCAAAGAAGGAAACTTAGATAAACAGCAGGCGTTAGAGATCATCGAATGTTTATGGTTGAAATTTAATGAGATCGTATATATGAGAAACTCTCACGGAGCAAAATATTTTGCAGGTTTCCCGATTGGATTTAATATCGCGATCGGCGGTCAGGATGAGAATGGAAATGATACATATAATGATTTATCATTCCTGTTCTTAGAAGCTCAGAAACATTTAGGACTTCCACAACCAAACCTTTCCGTAAGACTTCACGAAGGAACGTCGGACGAATTATTAAAAGAAGCAGTCAGAGTCGTAGCCAAAGGAAGCGGAATGCCACAGTTCTTCAATGACAAGGCGGTCATTCCATCCATTCAGGAATTAGGAATCGAAGAAAAAGATGCAAGAGATTATGCGATCGTTGGATGCGTGGAATTAACAACGCAGGGAAATAACCTTGGATGGAGTGATTCTGCAATGTTTAACTTAAATAAAGCATTAGAAGTGGCATTGACAGGAGGAATCTGTCTCTTAACCGGAGAAAAGATCGCACCAGATTATGGAAACCTTGAAACGTACGAGACATTTGAAGAGTTGGAAGCAGCATTCAAGAAACAAATTGATTATTTCATGGATAAGATGCTTCTTGCATGCGAAGAAGTAGAGAAAGCTCATATTGATCTTTTGCCATCTCCATTCTTATCAGCATCCATTGAAAACTGTATGGAAAATGGAATGGATGTCACAGCAGGCGGTGCAAAATACAATTTATCCGGAATTCAGATGATTCAGGTTGCAAATCTTGCAGACAGTCTTGTCGCAATCAAGCAGCTGGTGTATGATGAAAAAAAGTGCACACAAAAAGAAATGCTTGATGCATTAAAGAACAATTTTGAAGGATATGAAATCTTAAGAGCAATGTGCGTTAATAAGGTTCCGAAGTACGGAAATGACATCGATGAAGTTGACAAACAGGGAACAAAATGGGCAGATTACTTCAAGAATCGATTAAGAACATTTAAAAACTATCGAAAAGGTCCATATCATACAGGAATGTATACCGTATCAGCCCATGTGCCAATGGGTGAAAATGTAGGCGCAACTCCAGATGGAAGATATGCGAAGGAACCATTAGCAGATGGAGGAATGTCACCTGTTTACGGAAGAGATATCAAAGGACCAACAGCCGTATTAAAATCCGTATCCAAACTAGATAAGACACTTACAACCAATGGCGGATTATTAAATATGAAATTCCTTCCTGAATTTTTCAAGACAGAGACAGGAATTGATAAGTTTGCAAATTTCTTAAGAACATTTGTAGATCTTGAGATTCCACATATCCAGTTTAACGTAGTAAGAAAAGAAGACTTGCTCGCAGCAAAGAAGAATCCAGAGCAATACCGCGGATTGACCGTCAGAGTTGCGGGTTATACAGCCTACTTTACAGAACTTGCCGATGAACTGCAAAATGAGATCATCGCAAGAACAAGTTATGGAGATATTTAAGATGACAGGAAAAGTATTTGATATTCGCAGATTTTCAACGCACGATGGAGACGGAATCCGTACCACAGTATTTTTAAAAGGATGTCCGTTAAAATGTGTCTGGTGTCAGAATCCAGAAGGAATTTCGATCCGCAAAAGACCAATTTATTTTGAAAACCGCTGCATGCATTGTAAGACGTGTATTGCGAAATCAAAAAATCAGGGCGTTACGATGGAAAATGACAAGATACACATTCATCCAAACAGAAATGAAAACTGGAATACCATCATTGACTGGTGTCCAACGGGAGCAATCGCCATGGATTCCAGAGAGATGAGCGTAGAAATGGTTATGGAAGAAATCCGCAAAGATAAATCATTCTATCGTTATGGAAATGGAGGAGTTACGATCTCAGGAGGGGAACCGTTATTACAGTGGAAATTTACAAAAGAGCTGTTAAAAGCATGCAAAAAAGAAGGAATTCACACCGCAATCGAGACATCCTTGTATGCAGATCAGGAAGTGATCAAAGAACTCCTTCCATATCTAGACAGGATTTTTGCAGATTTCAAATTAGCAACAGAAAAAGACCATATGTATTACACTGGGGTTTCAAATCAAAAGATCAAAGATAATATCAGATACTTATTAGAGACATCAAACAGAGAGAAGGTCATCATAAGAACACCGATGATTCCAGAAATGACTGCAACGAAAGATAACATCAAGGGAATTGCAAAATATTTAAATGGGATCTATCAGTATGTTTCCTATGAAATCTTAAACTACAATCCACTGGCAGAAGCAAAATATCACTTGGTAGATAGAGAATATTGTTTTGAAGAAAATCCCAAACTGTATACAAAAGAACAGATGCAGGAATTTAAAAGCTGGGCAGTCGAAGGTGGATTAGAAAATATTATTATTGAATCATAATAAGTATGTATCATGAAGAAAAAAGTGAAATGTACAGCCGTTTTGTGCGACTGTATTTCACTTTTTTACGTTATGCTTCGAGCTGTTTTCCTAGAAAATCAGAAGCAATTTTGGCAATTTTAAACTCCTGATCATCTAATTCATCTTCAATAGAAAGAATACATACAAATCCAACGGCTTCACTTTCTGCAATGATCGTAGAAAGACACACATAGCGAAATACCTCTGGAAAGTCCAAGATCAGAGGAAAGAAATCTTCTTTTTCACGGTCCATCAATATATGTTTTCGATCTATCAAAGCTTCTTCAGCCTTTTCATCTAATAATTTTCCGATTAGTTTTTTGGCATTTGGTCCGGCAGCAGCGATCACACAGTCTTGATCACAAATACAGATTGTATGTGGAATCTGAGCAGCGATCGATTCTGCATATAGCTTCGCACTGTTTCCTAGTTCACCGATCGGGGAATATTTCTTTAAAATGATATCGCCGTCCCTCTCTGTAAATATCTCCAAAGGATCGCTTTCTCTGATGTGCATGGTTTTTCGTATTTCTTTTGGTATAACGATCCGGCCAAGGTCATCAATCCTTCGTATAATACCTGTAGCTTTCATTCTTAAGATCCTCCATATTCATTGGTTTTCGTGTATGCTTGTAGTATTTGTAAAATCATTGGTTTTATACCCGGATTATGGTATAATATTTCATTAACAGAGAAAAGGTAAGGAGAATTAAGATGAAATTTCATACACAATTAAAAGCGAAAGATATTTTTAAATTTTCATTAGCATACACGTATTCCGGAGTACAGGCGATTTTGACGATTTTTATGCTGGGAGTCGGAGCATATATGATCGTCCACGGAATCGGTCAGCCAGAAGGACAGACGAATATTATTTTTGGTGCAGTTGTTATTGCATTATTTGTTGTCATTAATCCACTGATGATATATGTAAAAGCAAAGAAACAGGCAATTGAGAATCCAGTATACAAGAATCCAACGTACTACACTTTACGAGATGATGGTATTTTTGTAGAGCTAGGAGAAGAAAGTGCGACGATCGAGTGGGCCAGAGTTTATAAGATCACACATTTTATGGGACTGACATTATTGTATACAGGAAAACAGCAGGCATTTGTATTTCCAGATTATGAACTTGGTGATGACAGAGAAAAGATGTTAGATTATATGAAAGAACACATCAAAGAAGCAAGAAAGAAGGCTGTTCAGACACAGACAGATGGAGGAGATATTTCAAAATATTCCAAGGCATCAGCAGAAACTGAGCAGGAAGAGACAGAAGTAGAAACGGAAACTCAGGTTGAAGCATCAGGATCAGAAGTTCAAGAGAAATCAGAAGGAGAAGAATAGAAAATGATCGTACAAAGTTTTTGTGCAGAAGATACGTATGAGATCGGAAAGAAGATCGGACAGGAGGCACAGCCTGGACAGGTGATCTGTTTATATGGAGATCTTGGGGTTGGTAAGACTGTATTTACAAAAGGGTTGGCAGATGGACTTGGTATCACAGAACCAATTCAGAGTCCGACTTTTACGATCGTAAGAGAATATGAAGAGGGAAGGCTTCCACTATATCATTTTGATGTTTATCGTATTGGTGATATTGAAGAGATGGACGAGATCGGATATGAGGATTATGTTTATGGAGAAGGAGTCTGTCTGATCGAATGGGCAAATCTGATCGAGGAGATTCTGCCAGATCATTATCAAAAGATTACGATCCGTAAAGATTTAGAAAAAGGATTTGACTATCGAGAGATTGAAATGGAGGAACAATAGATGAAATTATTAGTACTGGACAGCTCTGGTCTGGTAGCTTCTGTGGCATTGATCGAAGATGATCAGTTGATCGCAGAGTATACGACTGGAAATAAATTAACACATTCTCAGACGTTACTTCCGATGTTAGATGAAGTAATCAAGAGAACATCCTTTGAGATAGAAGATATTGATGCGGTTGCGGTAGCAAAAGGACCAGGTTCTTTTACGGGACTTCGCATTGGTGCAGCAACAGCCAAAGGATTAGGGCTGGCACTGGATAAACCGATCATTCCTGTGTCAACTGTAGATGGGCTTGCATATCAGTTATTTGGAACGTCCATGATCATTTGTCCAATGATGGATGCCAGAAGAAAACAAGTGTATACAGGATTTTACCGATTTGAAGGCAGTGAAATGAAAGTCTTAAAGGAACAATGTGCCCAGAGTGTAGAAGATACTTTGATACAGTTGAGGGAATACAATGAACCAGTTGTATTCCTTGGGGATGGCGTACCAGTATATAAAGAAGAAATCTTAGAGAAGATGGGTGATCTGGCAATTTTTGCTCCAGCACATGCAAACCGCCAGAGAGCAGCAGCAGTCGGAGCGTTAGCACAAGTATATTTTGCACAGGGAATATATGAAAGTGCAGACGAATTTGTGCCAGAATATTTAAGAAAATCTCAGGCTGAACGAGAGAGAGAAGAGAGGCTTCATGGACAAAAGTAGTATAACAGCCAGAGAATGGCATGTGAGGAAAGCACTTCCAGAAGATCTTCCGATGATCGCAGAGATAGAAAAACTTTCTTTTCACAGACCATGGAGTTTCGATAGTATTGAGTCTTTCTATTATCGTAAAACTAGTGATATTTATGTATGGAGAGACAGAAATCGTATTAGTGGATATATAATCGCTGAGCATGTGTTAGATCAGGCAGAATTACATAGGATCGCAATGATTCCATT
>UMEM01002698.1_pt1 | contig 23795 bp, 19 predicted proteins | sample 1964761 | NCBI WGS metagenome assembly UMEM01 (sample SAMEA4836021, study PRJEB28245) | human gut metagenome | biome: gut microbiome; material: fecal sample | place: Denmark | collected 2008 | reverse complement strand
TATATTATAAATTTAAATGGAGGTAAAAGATGTCACAATCAACAAAAACAAACAATCAGTTACTATTAGAAAAATGTATAGAAGAAGAATATAAAGAGTCAACTGGTTATAAGACAAAGAACGATTATTTTGAACATTTTGCTGCATCACAAGTTCTTAAAAATTTTAACCTTAGTGATGAAGAAATTGATAATGGTAATTCTGGTGGTCCACTTGATGGAGGTTGTGATAATCTATATATTTTTTTAAATGATGAGTTAATAACAACAGATCAAACAGAAAATTTAAATCCTCGAAGAGGCTCTTATCTTGACTTTCATATTTTACAATCAAAATATACTTTCTCATTTAAAGAAGATACAATAATGAAATGGAAAACAACTTCAGATAATCTTCTCAATCTGTCTAATGAATTAAATAAATATACAAAAAGGTATAATGAAACTATAATAGAAACATTTACTATGTTTAAAAATATTCTGGAAAAATTAATTAGAAATCAAGTAAAAGTTCGCTTCTTCTTTTATTATATTACTCTTGGAATTGAAATCCCAAGAAATGTTGAAGAACAAGCATCTGAACTAAAGGTTATTATAAAAGAATACTATCCCTCAGCAGAAATAAATGTGAATTTTGTAACTGCAGATCAGTTAATGGATATGTATAATACTGATAGTGAGATTAGTGTTAATTTAGATCTTGCTGATCAACCAATCTCACTAAGTGAAAACGAATATATAAGTTTAGTAAGAATTGGAACATATTTTAATTTTATAACTGATGATAACCATAACTTAAGAAAGTCTTTTTTTGAAGCAAATGTTAGAGATTATCAAGGTCATAATAGTGTCAATTCAAGTATTGCTAATACACTAAAAGGAACTGGAAGTGAAGATTTTTGGTGGCTTAATAATGGAGTTACAATACTTTCATCAGATATAAAATTAATTACAAATAAATCACTCCAAGTTGTCAATCCTGAGATAGTAAATGGGCTACAAACCTCTAGAGAAATTTTTAATTATTTTTCTGATAAAATTGAAAATATTGATAAAGATAAAAGAAATATTTTAGTCCGTGTTATAAAACCTGAGGATGAGGAATCTAGAGATAACATAATTTTTTCAACAAATAATCAAACAAGTATTCCTAAATCATCTTTAAGAGTAACAGATACTATTCATCTACAAATTGAAATGTTCTTTAAGAATCATGGACTTTATTATGATAGAAGAAAAAATTACTATAAGAATCAAAAAAAGAAATCTACTGATATAATTAGTGTATCATTTCTTGCTCAATGTCTAATCTCTCTTATACTTCGAAAACCAGACTTTGCGAGAGCAAGACCTTCTACATTATTAACTGATAAAGAAACTTATAAAATTTTATATGAAGATAATCAAGATTTAGAAACTTATTATAAAGCTGCATACATTGGAAGGCAAGTTCAGAATGTTCTAAAAAATGATAAAGATATTCCAAAAGTAGAAGTTAATGATATATTATTTTATGTTATTTATGCTGTTGCTGCAAATAAACTGAAGAAAAAAGAACTCTCTTTTTTAGATATTAAAAACATTGATACTATAACTAATGAAGATATATTATCTGTTGCAAATAAAATATATGAAACATATAAAAATCTTGGAGGAAATAGTAGGATAGCTAAAAGTAAAACCTTTATTAATAATGTATATTCTCTGTTTAACTTATAAATTTTTAAATATAAAAATTGAATACATCATTTACTTGCTATTAATTACAAAAAATAAATAGGTAAAAATGGTGTCACATAAAAGTTATTATAGATTATATTTTGTTATCAAATAAATTAAATAAGAAAAGTAATTATAAGAACTTACTCTACTTCTTATGTATTTAAAACATTTTTCAGAAGAAAAAGATTGTAAGACTACCAAAGATTTTTATACTTGAAAAGGATATAATTTTGATACAATCAATGGGCTAGACAATGAAGATTTATTATTAAGGAAAATATAGAGATAAGTCAGTTTATATAACTGAAAAAGGAATTAAAGATCATTAAAACTATTGATAAGTTTTGATATAGTTAAGAGGATTTTTGAGAATCAAAAATTTAAAAATTCTCTTTTTTCATTATTACTAAATCACATTGCTATGTAAAAAATAGTATTGATAGAAATTCCTTCTATTTATACAACAGCTGTATTTATCTGATGAGCACTCTATATTGTGACATGTGAATTACTAGATTGAAGGAAGAAATAATTACATGGAAAGTATTAGACACAGTGATAATTGCTCTTTAGAGAATAACTAGTCTGGTCTTAATATATTTGTAAGGTAGAAGAAAAGTAGCAAAAGTGATATAATGTCTAATAAAATATTAATAATATATAATTTTTTAATAAATAAATTCAAGAGTTTATTTGTTTAAATTCTAAATATGTGGGAGGTAAATATGATACAACCAAAACATTCTTTTAGTAAAAAAAATTTTGAAATAAAAAAATATTTATAGACAGAGAAGAGGCTAAAGCATTATATAAAAAAAAACTTAATGATAACCAGAAAGATTACAATGTACTAGTATATTACGGAATTGGAGGAATTGGTAAATCAAGACTTAGAAAAGAAATCTGTAAAATACATAAGGAAGAAAATAAAGAATCACTTTGTTTCTATCTTGACTTAAATTCTGCAGATGATAGAAATCTTGGTACAGGTATTTTAAAACTTGTTGATAGTTGTGACAATAAAAAAGTTAATTTTAAATGTTTTGAGTTAGCATATGCACTGTATTTCAGAAAGAAAAATCCTACAATACGATATGAACATAATAAAAAAAGTATTACTGATAATTTTTTTGTTGGTATAGGACTTGATATAATTGGATATTTTGATGGTGGTATCAGTTCAACAGCTGTAGAAATTATAGAAAAAACATTAGATAGTTTAAAAGGAAGAACTATTGATAAAGAGGTAAAAGAAACATTAAAGAATTTTGAGAATTATTCAATAAATGAAATGGAAGAAATGCTACCACTATTTTTTCAATATGATTTAGAATTTTATATCAAAAAACATAAAGAAGCAAAAATTCTTATAGTATTTGATACTTTTGAGGCAATAAATGAAGGTGTCACTGATCCCATACGAAAAAGAATGAATGAAAGATGGGTTGAAGAAATTATTAAATATTTTAGTAGAGAACAATTTGAAAATTTGATAATGTTAATCTTTGGTCGTGAACAAATTATTTGGAATGAATGGGAAAATATAATTGAGCAGTATAGACTTAATGAATTCGACTATAAATATTCTGAAGAATATTTAAAAAAATTAGGGATTTTTGAAGAAGACATTATAAGAGAAATTATTAAAAGTAGTGAAGGTTACCCTTTTTTATTGTCTCTTTCGGCAGAAACTTATGCACAAATTAAAAATAAAGGAGAATTACCAAAAATATCTAATTTTAATGGAGGATATACAAAAATAATAGAAAGATTTATATACAATTTGGAAAAGGACTCTGTAGAATTGTTAAGGCTAATGTCTATACCTAATTTTTATAATGAGTCAATATTCAAATATTTATTAAGTCGAAATATTTTAAAAATTTCAATGACAGAATTCAAAGAATTCAATAAATACTCTTTTATAACCTATAATGATTTAGAAAAAGATTTCTATATTCATCGCATTCTGAAAAAAGAAATATTAAAAACGATACCTTTAGACAGAGTAAAAGAACTTAATAGAGAAATTTTATTATATTATTCAGATAAAGTGAGTGTACATGTAGAAAATAAAAGTGTATTAGAAATATTTTATCATGCAAAAGAGTGTATGTGCGCTGTAGAATTTAATAAATGGTTTTTATTACCTTTGTCTAAAAATATTGGTTCTCCATTGAATATATTAAGGCAATTACAAAAACGTGGAGAGCAAAGTGTACTTATGCATATTTTTAATTATACATTAGAAAAATACGAAACAAGTGATATGTTGATAGATTTTATCAATATATATATTGATACAGTACATTTAGGAGGAGAATATGAAAGGGCTGTAAATATATGTAATAATTATCTAAATAAGTATAAGAAAGAAGAAATAGCAAATAACAAACAACTTTTAAAAATGAATATACGAAAAATTCATCATAGTATGTTTTTCATGCCAGTAAATGGGTTATTAAAAGAAGCAAAGGAGCTCATAAAAGATATAAATAGTGAAAAATATATTGATGAATACAATGAAATTTTATTTTTATTAGGAGGTAATTTAGGGATTCTGTCAGGTGATTTTCAAACTGCCTATAGATGGATAGCTTTATCAAAGGAGTGGGCAGAAGAACATAAAATGGAATCTTTTATACATCGTACAGTTCGTAAAGAAGCTGATATTATCCTTTTTAACAACAATTGTAGTGCTGCAATGGAACTAGTTAATAATGTGATATCTATTAATATGCCTGTAGAGCATATCAACAGCCGTTATAAAATTTACTTATTAGGAGTTCTAGGTGAAATCTATAGGAAACAGAGAGAGTTAGATAAATCTTATTATTGTTTTAATGTTATGGAAAATAAATCTACAGAAATGCATCTTTTAGGTTGGAAGGCTCATTCATATTTTGGAAAGGGAATGGTTCAAATTAACAGAGGTAATTATGATGAAGGAAAGTTATTACTAGATATGGCATTGAAAATTTATGAAAATATTAAACATAAATGGGGAATAATTAATGTAAATCAAGCTATTTTTTATATGAATAAAATACAGGGTATTAATACATTAAATTTAAATACATATAAAGAAGAAGCAGAAAAAATGGGTTATAAATATAACATTACTTTTGCAAATGATTTAGAAAATGAGAGCAAACCATACTTACAATTATTCTTTTTATAATAAAATAGGAGATTTTTTAATGGGAAAAATAATTAAAATTAAAAATAATGATATAGAGAACATATTACTAGAAGTATCTAGACAATATTTAGTAGGTAACTTAAAGAGACCTCAAAAATTAGATTTTATAAAAGACACAAATCTTGAAATTGGAATTACAAATTATTACCAATACTCAACTGAGGTCGCACATTTTCACACAGAAGCTGTAGAATATCAATATATGCTTTCAGGATGGACAAAATATTTAGATGTTGAAACTGGAATTGAATATGAATTTAAAAAAGGAGATTTTTTTTGTATAGAAAAAAATACAGTATATGCACAAAAATCTAAACCGAATACACGTATTTTATTTATAAAATCTCCATCTATTAATGATAAAAATGTTGTAGAAGTAAATGATGAAATCTTATCATGGTATAAAAGTAAACTCAAGACAGTCCGTAAAGACTATGATAATGAGGAAAGTATGCCTAAAGCAAATTCATTAAAACCAGCAGTCGCTGTAGCTATATTGGATAAATCAAAGAAACACATTTTAATGCTAAAGCGAGCAGATAGTGGTAACTGGACTTTACCAGGTGGTATGGTTGAATTAAATGAAAATCTGACTGATTGTGCAATTAGAGAGGTTAAAGAAGAAACTGGTTTAAGTATTAAAATATTAGATATAATTGGAACATATACAAATCCTAATATTAGAACTGAATATTCTGATGGGGAAGTAAGAAGAGAATTTACAATAGTGTATTATGGAGTTAGTACTGATACTGAAGTGAAAATAGATGAAGAGTCAACTGAATATAGTTGGATTAAATTTGAAGATATTAAAAATTATTCTATTATAACATCTCAGATTAGGCGAATATTTGATATTATAGATTTTTTAAAAACAGGTAAAAAGTATATGAGGTAGTTTATGAATATTTCTTTAGAACGTATGAAGCATTCTCTTGAAGTTGCAAGAAAGATGAAAATATTAGTGGAGTTAGAACCTACAAAATATCATATCAATCCAGAAGATGCCTTTTTATTAGGTATTTTACATGATATAGGGTATGAATTTTGTAATACTCAGGATGAACATGCAAAAATAGGTGGTAATATTTTACGTGCACAAGGATATAAATATTGGAAAGAAGTATATTATCATGGAATTATACAATATGATTATAATTCTTCATTGCTTCAACTCCTTAATTTTGTAGACATGACTACAGGACCAAATGGGGAAGATATGACAATGGAAGAAAGAATCAGTGACATAATAAAAAGGTATGGTAAAGAATCTAAACAAGCAAAAGAGGCAAGAGAATTAGTAAAATATTTCAGTTCTTTCAAGGAAAAGAATTAAACTTACAAAATTTTTTGACATTCTTTACAAATATACATTTATTTTTTATGAGGGCAATACAATCATCAATTTGTAATAGCCCTTTTTTATTAAAATACAACCAAAAATTGAAATTTTTTAAAATTTATGTTATCTTATACTCAGACAAAAATTGCGTGAATTATATAAAATTGTCTGTGGAGGTTTAATATGATAATTGAAAGAAAAAAGTATCTAAATGAATTAATAAAAAAGAAAGACAATGGAAGAATAAAAATCATTACAGGAATAAGAAGATGTGGAAAGTCTTATTTATTATTTAAATTATATAAAGATTATTTGTTAGGTAATGGTGTAAAAAAAGAACAAATTATTGAAATGGCACTTGATGAAATAGATAATATCAAGTACAGAAATCCATTTGAGTTAAATGACTACATAAAAAATAAAATAACTAAAAATAAAAAATACTATATTTTTATTGATGAAATTCAATTTTCAAAACCAGTAAAAAATCCATATATTCCTAATTCTGATGAAGAAATAACTTTTGTTGATACTTTACTTGGACTTATGAAGAATGAAAATTTAGATATTTATGTTACAGGTAGTAATTCTAAAATGCTTTCAAAAGATATATTAACTCAATTTAGAGATAGAGGAGATGAAATTCATGTATATCCTCTATCTTTTGTTGAGTTTTATAATACTTATAAAGATAAAAATTTAGCTTGGCGTGATTATGTAGTATTTGGTGGAATGCCTTATATTTTAAGTTTAAAAACTTTTGAAGAAAAGAGTACTTATTTAAAAAATTTATTTGAAGAAACTTATATTAAAGATATTATTGAAAGAAACAAAATTCAAAATAGTTCAGATATATTAGATATTTTACTTAATTTTATTTCATCAGCAATAGGTTCTCTTACAAATCCACTAAAACTTTCAAATAGGTTTTTATCTGAAAATAAAATAAATATATCTCATAATACTATTTCTAAATATCTTTCTTATTTTGAAGAATCTTATATATTATATAGTGCTAAAAGATATGATATAAAGGGAGCAAAATATTTTACAACACCTCTAAAATATTATTTTGCTGATATTGGACTTAGAAATGCAAGACTTAATTTTAGGCAAGTTGAAGAAACACATATTATGGAGAATATAATTTATAACGATTTAATTAGAAGAGGGTATAATGTTGATATTGGTGTAGTTGAATACACTCAGACAAAAGAAAATAAGAATAGAAAGATACAATTAGAAGTTGATTTTGTTGTTAATAGAGGTAATATTAAGTATTATATACAATCAGCTTTAGCATTAGAAAGTGATGAAAAAAGAGAACAGGAGCTAAACTCTTTAAAAAGAATTGATGATTCATTCAAAAAAATAGTTATTGTAAAAGATGATATTATTCCAAGATATGATGAACAAGGAATCTACTATATTGGTGTTAAAGATTTTCTTTTAACAGATAACATATTTAAAAATTAAAAAATAAAATATAATTTCGACTATACTCGAAGCTATCTCAAATTTTACTCACAATTTCAATTATAGTCGAAATGATAAAATTTAAATTTTTCCTATTTTTGTTGTATAATCATATATGATAAAAATTTTATTGGAGAAAAGTAATGAAAAATTTTAAAATTAAAATAATAGTATTAATAAGTCTGCTATTTTTAACAGCTTGTTCAAGTGTTCAAACAACTACAAAATATGAAAAAAAAGATAATGTTACTTGGAAAGAAGTAGAACCTCCTGTAATAGTTTTAAATCTTGAACCTGGTGATATTATAGTGAAAGAAAAAACTCTAAATCCTATTGGTATGTTTGGACATGCAGCTATAATGAAGAATGACAGAATTATTGTTGATTATCCTAAACTTGGTAATAAATCATACACTATTGATATTGATTACTGGTTAGAAGAAGGCAGAGATATACTTGTTCTTAGATACAAAGATATGAATGATGAATTTAAAAAAAGATTAGTAAAAAATATGGAAAAGTATTTTGGTAAAGATTATAAAATACATTTTAACAAATTAAATACAGATGGATTTTATTGTTCACAATACATTTGGTATATCTACTATATAACTGCACAAGAAATGGGTTTTGAATTAGATTTAGACTCTGATGGGGGTAGTTTTGTATTACCTTATGATTTTATAAATTCCCCATATTTAGAAATAGTAAATTAGAACTGTTATGACAGTTCTTTTTTATTAGAAAAATTATTATAATAATGGTATAATATCCATTATGAATAATATAAATTTAATTCAGGAGAAGATATGGAAATAAAAAAAAGAATTGAAGAATTAAAAAATAATCAAACAGAACTTACACTTTACTCATCACAAGAATTAAATGATTTAGAAAAAATAGTTAAATTAAGAGAAGATTTAGATAAGTATAGGAATTCTTACTACAATGACAATATAAGTCTAATTTCAGACTATGAATTTGATATGTTGTTAAAAGAATTAGAAAGTTTAGAGGAAAAATATCCACAGTATAAAGAAATTTCTTCTCCAACCACATCAGTGGGAGCAAGTTTAAAAGAAAATAAATTTAAGAAAGTTGAACATATACACCCTATGTTAAGTTTAGCAAATAGTTATAATATTGGGGAAATTGTAGACTTTATTGAAAGAATAAAAAAGAAAATTTCAAAAGAACAAGAATTAAAATATTGTTTAGAAGTTAAACTTGACGGCTTATCTATCAGTCTAACTTACAGACAAGGAAAACTTGTCAGAGCTGTAACTCGTGGAGATGGACTTATAGGAGAAGATGTTACAGAAAATATTTTAGAGATAGCAAGTATAGTTAAAACTTTACCACAAGCTATTGATATGGAAATTAGAGGAGAAGTTGTACTACCTTTGGCTAGTTTTGAAAAATTAAACAATGAAAGATTAGAAAAAGGGGAAGAGCTTTTTGCTAATCCTAGAAATGCAGCAAGTGGAACTTTAAGACAATTAGATTCTAAAATTGTAAAAGAAAGAGGTTTAGATGCCTATTTTTATTTCTTAGTTGAAGCAGACAAATTAGGTTTTAAATCTCATAGTGAAAGTATAAAATTTTTAGAGTCTATGAGAATAAAAACAACAGGAATATTTGAACTTTTAGAAACTTCAAAAGAAATAGAAAAAAGAATAGATTATTGGGAAAAAGAAAGAGAAAATTTACCTTATGAAACGGATGGTCTAGTAATAAAAGTTGATGAAATAAATTTATGGAATGAAATTGGCTACACAAGTAAAACGCCTAGATGGGCAATAGCATATAAATTTCCAGCACATCAAGTTTCAACTGTGTTGAATGGTGTAACTTGGCAAGTAGGAAGAACTGGAAAACTAACACCTGTTGCAGAGCTTCAAGAAGTTGAACTATCTGGAAGTAAAGTAAAAAGAGCAAGTTTACATAATATAAGTGAGATTCAAAGAAAAGATATAAGAATAGGAGATAGAGTCTTTATAGAAAAAGCTGCTGAAATTATTCCACAAGTTGTGAAATCTATAAAAGAGGATAGAACAGGAAATGAAAAAATTATAGAAGAGCCTGTTAATTGTCCTGTATGTAATCATAAACTTGAAAGAGAAAAGGGCTTAGTTGATATAAAATGTGTCAATGAAGAATGTCCTGCCAAAGTTCAAGGAGAGATAGAATATTTTGTTTCAAGAGATGCTCTAAATATTATGGGCTTAGGTTCAAAAATAGTTGAAAAATTTATAGATTTAGGATATATAAAAACTGTTGTTGATATTTATGATTTAAAAAATCATAGAGAAGCCTTAGAAAATATTGATAAAATGGGAAAAAGAAGTATAGAAAATCTTTTAAATTCAATAGAAGAAAGCAAAAATAGAGATTATGATAAAGTTATCTATGCTTTGGGAATAGCCGAAATTGGAAAGGTTACTTCTAAAATATTAGCAAAAGCTTCAAAAAATATTGATAAATTAATGACTATGACTTTTGAAGAACTGACTTCAATAGATGGAATTGGAGAAATAGCCGCTAATGAAATTATAGCTTTCTTTAAAAAAGAAAAAAATCAAAAAATTATTCAAGGTTTAAAAGAAAAAGGTTTAAAATTTGAAATAAAAGAAAATCAAACTAATACAGAAAATATAAATCCTAATTTTGCTGGAAAAAATTTCTTATTCACAGGAACATTAAAACATTTTACAAGAGAGCAAATAAAAGAAGAAATTGAAAAATTAGGTGGGAAGAATTTAAGTTCAGTTAGTAAAAATTTAGATTACTTAATAGTTGGAGAGAAAGCAGGAAGTAAGTTAAAGAAAGCACAAGAAATTCCAACTATAAAAATATTGACTGAGGAAGAGTTTATAGAACTAAAAGATAAATTTGACTAAGATAGTAAATTATGTTAGAGTATAAAATGATATTTTAAAAAAGTGAGGAAGAGAAAAAAAATGATAAGTAGTTTACTTAAAAAGATTTTTGGTACTAAAAATGACAGAGAAATTAAAGCTCTGACAAAAGAAGTTGAAAAAATCAATGCATTAGAATCTGAGTATGAAAAACTTTCAGATGAAGATTTAAAAAACAAAACAAATATTTTTAAAGAAAGATTAAAAAATGGTGAAACTCTTGATGATATTTTAGTTGAAGCATTTGCAACAGTTAGAGAAGCATCAAAGAGAGTTTTAGGTTTAAGACATTATGATGTACAATTAATCGGGGGTATAGTTTTACACCAAGGAAAAATTACAGAAATGAAAACAGGGGAAGGTAAAACTTTGGTTGCAACTTGTCCAGTTTACTTAAATGCTCTTTCAGGACATGGTGTACATGTAATCACAGTAAATGATTACTTGGCAAAAAGAGATAGAGATCAAATGTCAAGATTATATGGATTTTTAGGTTTAAGTTCAGGAGTTATCTTAAATGGACTTCCAACAGAGCAAAGAAAAAAATCATATAATTCAGATATAACTTATGGTACAAACTCAGAATTTGGATTTGATTATTTAAGAGATAATATGGTATCAAGTTTGGATCAAAAAGTTCAAAGAGAACTTAATTTCTGTATAGTGGACGAAGTTGACTCAATACTTATAGATGAAGCAAGAACGCCATTGATAATTTCAGGTGCAGCAGAAGATAAAATCAAATGGTATCAAATATCATTCCAAGTTGTATCTATGCTTAACAGAAGTTATGAAACTGAAAAAATAAAAAATATTAAAGAAAAAAAAGCTATGAATATCCCTGATGAAAAATGGGGAGATTATGAAGTTGATGAAAAGTCAAGAGTTATAGTATTTACAGAAAAAGGTGTAAAAAGAGTTGAACAAATCTTAAAGATTGATAACCTATATTCACCTGAATATGTTGAATTGACTCACTTCTTAAATCAAGCATTAAAAGCTAAAGAACTATTTAAAAGAGATAGAGATTATCTAGTTAGAGATAATGGTGAAGTAGTAATAATTGATGAATTTACTGGAAGAGCTATGGAAGGAAGAAGATACTCAGATGGACTTCACCAAGCCATAGAAGCCAAAGAAGGAGTTAAAATTGCTAGTGAAAACCAAACTCTTGCAACTATAACTCTTCAAAATTATTTTAGAATGTATAAAAAATTATCAGGAATGACTGGTACTGCTGAAACAGAAGCAACAGAATTTATGCATACTTATGGTTTAGAAGTTGTTGTTATTCCTACTAATTTACCAGTTATAAGAAAAGATAATGCTGATTTAGTTTATAAGACTAAAAAAGAAAAAATCAATGCAATTATTGATAGAATACAAAGACTTTATGAAAAAGGTCAACCTGTTCTTGTTGGTACAATTTCAATAAAGAGTTCAGAAGAATTGTCAGAACTTTTAAAGAAAAGAGGAATTCCTCACAATGTATTGAATGCTAAATACCATGCTCAAGAAGCCGAAATAGTTGCTCAAGCAGGTAGATATAAAGCAGTTACAATAGCAACAAATATGGCAGGTAGAGGAACAGATATTATGCTTGGAGGTAACCCAGAGTTTATGGCTCTTGCAGAAGTTGGTTCAAGAGATGATGAAAGATTTCCAGAAGTTTTAACAAAATATCAAGAACAATGTAAAGAAGAAAAAGAAAAAGTCTTAGCCTTAGGTGGTTTATTTATACTTGGTACTGAAAGACATGAGTCAAGAAGAATAGATAATCAATTAAGAGGAAGATCTGGTAGACAAGGAGACCCGGGAGAATCTGAATTCTATTTATCACTTGAAGATGATTTAATGAGATTGTTTGGTTCTGAAAGAGTAATGATTTGGATGGACAGATTAAAACTTCCAGAAGGAGAACCTATAACTCATAAGTGGATAAATTCTGCTATTGAAAAAGCTCAAAAGAAGATAGAAGCTAGAAACTTTGGAATAAGAAAAAATTTACTTGAATTTGATGATGTTATGAACAAACAAAGAACAACTATATATGCAAATAGAAATCAAGTTCTTGAAATTGATAATTTAAAAGATACAATAATGGAAATGCTTCATAAAAATATCACAGAAAAAGTATATGAAAAATTTGCTCCTGAAATGAGAGAAGATTGGGATATTGATGGATTGAATAAGTATCTAAAAAATTTTTATGCTTATGAAGAAAGAGATGATAAAGCATATTTAAGAAGTACAAAAGAAGAGTATATAGAAAGAATTTATAATGCATTAGTTGAGCAATATAATAATAAAGAAGCAGAACTTGGTTCTGATTTAATGAGAAAACTTGAAAAACATATTTTATTTGATGTTGTTGATAATAGATGGAGAGAACATTTAAAATCTCTTGATGCATTGAGAGAAAGTATTTATTTAAGAGCTTATGGTCAAAGAGATCCAGTAACTGAATATAAATTGATTTCAAGCCAAATATTTGAAGAAATGATAGCAACAATTCAAGAACAAGCTACTTCATTCTTATTTAAAGTCATTGTTAGTACTGAACCAGTAAAAGACGAAGAAGATGAGATTGAAGAAGCTAAAATTAAAAAGGTAGACACTAAAAACACTGATGGATTATGTCCGTGTGGAAGTGGAAAACCTTATGAAAAATGTTGTGGTAGATAATAAGGAGGAAAAATGAAAAAAATATTATTTCTTTTGGTTGTAGTTTTTACTTTAATATCTTGTGGTTCAACTAATGTAACAAAAAAGGGATTAGTTGAAAAATACTCTTTAAATAAGGAGTCAGCTCATAATTGGGAGGAAAGCATGTCAAAAGTTATGGTAGCTGAAGCAACAAATCCTGATTGGTATGGTGAAGAAAATCCTTTAGTTAATTTTAGGAAACAAGGAAAGATGTCTGAAAAAGAATATTATTTCTTAGATTATTTAGGAAAAACTCCTGCTAATGAAATTACAGACGATGACTTTGATCGTTTTACTAAAATATTGACATCTTATGTAAATAAAATGCCTAGAAAGTTTATAATTGAAGTTTCTAATATAAAAGATCCAAAAGGATTAGTTGACTATATGGTTAAACAAGCTGCTTCTCCTCAATTAGATAACCCTTCTAAATATATAAAAGAAGTGGTAGCTGATAAAGAAGAATGGGCTCAAATAGAAGCGTTTTCAAAACAATCTGATTTAACTTCTAAAGATGTTAAAAAGTTGAGAAAGTTATTAGCTGATTTTGTAAAGAGAAGTAATTTCTATAATGAACAAGTATGGTATCAAGTAGAAGTTTCTGATAGAATGACACAACTTGCAAATTTAGCTAAGAAACAAGAAAAAACAAAATTAGAATTAAATAATGTAAATGCTAGAGCATTATATTTAGCATATCCTCAATTCTTATCTAAAGTTGATAAATGGGGTAGATAAAAAAATAAAGGTGTGGTTTTCAAAATTCCACACCTTTTAAATTATTATTTTGCATATTCCACTGCTCTTGTTTCTCTTAAAATAGTAACCTTTATCTGTCCTGGATATTGCATAGTATCCTCAATCTTTTTAGCAACCTCTCTTGACATTAATGTTGCTTCATCGTCACTAATCTTATCTGGATTGATTACTATTCTTAATTCTCTACCTGCTTGAATAGCATAAGAAGACTCTACACCTTCAAATGAGTTTGCTATTTCTTCAAGATTTTCTAATCTCTTAATATATGCTGTTAGAGTTTCTCTTCTAGCACCAGGTCTTGAAGCAGACACAGCATCGGCAGCTTGAACTAGTATAGCTTCAACAGTTTCAAATTCAACTTCATTATGGTGAGCCATAACAGCATTTATAACACTTTGTTTTTCACCAAATCTTTTTATAAATTCTCCACCAACAATAGCATGGGAAGTTTCAATTTCATTGACAAGAACCTTACCTATATCATGAAGTAAACCTCCTCTTTTTGCAAGTTCAACATTAGCACCTATTTCAGCAGCCATTGTTGAAGCAATTTTTGCAACTTCTATTGAGTGAGTCAAAACATTTTGTCCATAGCTTGTTCTATATTTCAATCTTCCCAGTGTTTTAATAATTTCTGGGTGCATTGAAGGTATAGAAAGCTCTATAAGAGCTCCTTCACCAGCAGCAATTATTTCTTTTTCAATTTCTTTTTTACATTTATTTACAATTTCTTCTATCTTACCTGGATGTATTCTACCATCAGTAATCAATTTTTCTATTGTAAGTCTTGCAATCTCTCTTTTTACACCATCAAAACAAGAAAGTACAACAGCTTCTGGTGTATCATCTATAATCACATCAACACCTGTTAAAGCCTCAATAGTTCTAATATTTCTACCTTCTCTACCAATTATTCTACCTTTCATTTCTTCATTTGGTAGATTAATAACTGATACTGTTGCATCAGCTACATAGTCAGCAGCAGCTTTTCCAATAGCAGTAGAAAGAATTTTTTGACTAATTTTTTCTTTTTCTTCATCAAGTTTAGTTTCAAATTCTCTTATAGTAACTGCCATATCATGAGTCATCTCTTCTCTTATTTTATGCAATAAAATCTCTCTTGCATCTGCTTTTGTAAGTTCACTAACTCTTGAAAGTTCTTCTTCTTGTTTTACTTTTAAACCATCAATTTCTTTTCTTTTTTCTTCAAGTTCATCATTAATTTTTTCTAATTCTAAACTTTTAATTTCAATTTTTTCAATTTTCCCGTCTAAAATTTCTTCTTTTTTAATAATTCTAGCTTCCTTTTGAGCTATTTCATTTTTTGAGTTCCTAGCTTCCTTTTCAATCTCTTCTTTTATTTGGTAAGCCTTTTCCTTAGCTTTTAATTCTATTTCCTTAGATTTGGAAACAGCATCCCTTTCAGCCTCTTCAACAATTTCCTTGGCTTTTAATTTAGCTTTTTCAACTTCATCTTCTAAATCATTCAGCTTTTCAATTTGCCTATCAATAACTATTTTTTTGAAGAAGATTGTAAAAATCAAGGCTAATGCTAGAAAACTTAATCCTAAAAATATCAGTAAGTCCATACATTTTCCCCTTTAAACGACCCTATTTATTTGAAACTTTTTAATGCTTCTTCTTCATTTTTATAAATTTCAAATATTTCGTCTAATCCTATGGTTTCAAATATAGTTTGGATATGTTTATTAAGATTGATTATCTTAATATCTCCACCCATTTCTCTAACCACTTGTAATTTTCCTCTTAAAATTCCCATAGCTAGACTGTTAATATGGATAAGTCCTTTAAAGTCAACAATATATTTTGTAATATCTTTCTCAATAAGTTTATTGAAAGTCTCTTTTAATTTAGGGGCAACAAATGCATCCAATTCTCCATTAATCTCTATAATTTGTACATCGTCTTTTACTCTTTCTAAAATTTCAAAATTATTTTCCATTTTATACTGCCTCCTTAATTCTTTTTTCAACTTTAAAAACTGTCCCTTTTGTTTTCTTTTCAATTTCAAAAACATCTACTAACTTTCTAGCAATTGATAAACCAAACCCACCATCTTCTTTACTGTCCAGTTTTTCATCATAACCTTTACCAAAATCTTCAACAGTTAAGAAAATAGTTTTCTTATAAAAATTTAGCACTATTTTTATCTCACCTTTATCATATCTATATGCATGTTCTACTGCATTTGTAGTTAATTCATCTACAACTGAAAGTAGTTGTATTTCATCTAACTCACTTATACGATGTTCTCTGAGATAAACTCTGACCATAGCTCTAACTGTGGATAAGCTACTTAAAAAAGAAGGAATAAATATTTTTATTCTATTTATTTCTTTTTCAAAATTTTCCATAAGCTCACCCCTTTTCTTTTAAATCAAAAATTAACCATTTTTTATTTTGACTATCATAAGTAAAAATTAAATCAAAATAATAAGTATCTTCATTCATATTCAGAGCCAATAATGAACTAGGATACTCATTTGTATAAGATGGCTCAGATACAAATATATTCAATTTTGTAAAATCAATATTTTGTAGTTTCTCTAAAATATATCTGTTTCTATAACTATCTTTTGTGTTTTCTTTAATGTAAGCAAGATTATTTTCACTTAAATTATTTTTAATCTTCTCTTTAAATAAAATCAATTCTTGTTTCTCATTTTGAGAAAAACCTGTCTTAATATAGTTATTATTAGAGCATGATATTAATAAAAAAATCATTGCAATAAGTAATATAATTTTTTTCATAATAGACACCTCTACCTTTTAATAGTATCATATAAAAAGTATTAAATCAAGCCTTGATATTAAACAGTGTGTATATAGTTTTTACAATTTCTTGCTCTGAAACTTCATCAAGATTAAACCATTGATATTCTTTATCTGCTTTGAACCAAGTAAATTGTCTTTTAGCATAATGTCTTGAATTTAATTTTATTCTATAACTTGCCTCATCTAAGCTAATTTTACTATTTATATAATCTATAACTTCATTATAACCTATTATATTTAATTTGTATAATTTTTCACCATAAATTTTATATAAATTTTTTACCTCATCAACTAAACCCTGTTCAAACATTATATTCACTCTTTTATTTATTCTATCATACAAATTTTCTCTATCTCTTTCCAAAGCAATTTTTAAAAATTTAAAATTATTGTTCTTAATATTTTTTTTGGAAAGTTCTGAAAATTTTTGTCCAGTCAATAAAAAAACTTCAACAACTCGCTCTAACCTAACTCTATTATTAGGGTGAATTTCTTTTGTGGCTTCTTCATCATATTTTAAAGCTAATTTAAGTAGAGCTTGATTATCCAAAGTTGTTAAATATTCCCTAGTCTTTTTATCGGCTTCTGGTAAAATAGACAGTCCATTAGTTACAGAGTTTATATATAATCCTGTTCCACCAACCAATAAAAAATTTTTTTCAGGATTTTGATTTAATATTTTATTTACATCTTTTTCAAAATTTCCAACACTATATTTTGATATAGGTTCAACAATATCTATTAAATGATGTTTTATTCCTTGCATTTCTTTTTCTGTTATCTTAGCAGTTCCAATATTTAACCCCTTATAAACTTGTGCTGAGTCAGAAGATATAATCTCTGCATTTAATTCACTAGCTAAATCTATTGAAATTTTTGTTTTTCCAACTCCAGTAGGACCTGCTATAACAATAGCTCTATTCAAAATATTCAAACTCTACATCAGCTATTTTTACTGTATCTCCATCTTGTACACCAAATTCTTGTAGAGCTTCCTCCATTCCTAAACTTCTCATCATATGTAAGAAAGTTACCAATGATTCATCATCCATTCCTATTACATATTTTGCTAAAACATCATCTACTATTCTTCCACCAACAACTATTGCATTTTCTTCATCTCTTGTAATTTCAAAATCTTCTTTTTCTATTTTTAATTCTTTCAATAATTTTGTAATATCTGTTTCTTCTTCCAAAGGTTCTCTTTCAATATGACATAACATATCATAAGTTTTATATAGAACTTCTTTTAAACCTTCATTTAAAAGCACAGACACTGGATAAATTTCAATTCCTTTTTCTGTTAAATAATCTTTAAATTTATTGTATTTTTTCATATCCCAAATTAAATCCATTTTGTTAGCTATAATTATTTGCTTTTTATGAGCTAACTTCTCACTGAATTTTTTTAATTCATAATTGATTTTTTCAAAATCTTCAATACAATCTCTACCTTCAATTTCAGCAGCATCAACTATATGATAAATCATTTTACATCTTTCAATATGTCTTAAAAATTTATCTCCTAAGCCAACTCCTTCATGTGCTCCTTCAATAAGCCCTGGTATATCTGCTATAACAAAAGATTTCCCTTCTTCCAATCTTACAACTCCAAGTTTTGGTTCAAGAGTTGTAAAATGATAACTTCCAACTTTTGAATTTGCAGCAGAAACCTTATTTATAAAACTTGACTTCCCAACTGATGGATAGCCAACAAGAGCTACATCAGCTAAAAGTTTTAATTCTAATTTAACTTTTATCTCTGCTCCTTCTCCACCTTTTTCTGCTATCTTTGGGGCTTTTCTTATAGAATTTTTAAAATGGACATTTCCATATCCACCTTTTCCTCCTTTTAATAAAACTCTTTGCTCTCCATTTACACTCATATCAAGAATTAATTTTCCAGTTGTAAAATCTCTAACCTGTGTTCCAACTGGAACTTTAATTATTAAATCTTCACCTTTTTTTCCATACATTTGTTTCTTTTGTCCATTTTCTCCATTTCCTGCTTTAAATAATTTTTTAAATTTAAAATCAATAAGAGTATTGATATTAGAATCAGCTATGAAAATTACATCTCCACCTTTTCCTCCATCTCCACCATCTGGTCCCCCAAATTGAACAAACTTTTCTCTTCTGAAAGCAGCAGAACCATCTCCACCATTCCCAGCTTTCACTGTTATTATAACTTCATCTATAAACATTTTAACCTCACTTTTTATACTCCATCAATTATAAAATAAAAGCAAACGAATTACATTCCAAATCATAAAATTATTAAATTAAAATTTTTCTTGAAAAATAATTAAATAACTTTTAAGTAAAACTACTGCGACGTCCTATAATGTTGAAGGAGCATTTTGGAGCTACTGAAACATTATAGGCTGTCAAGTAGTTGACATATAACAAGAGAAATTTTATATAACCTTATTTCAAGAAAAATTATTTTAATATTAAAAATCTGGCTATCAATGAGCTAATTTTTATTTTTTTATTCTTTTTATTATACCAAATTTTTTATACATCTGCTATTTTATTTTTATAGTTTAAAATGATATAATAAAAGAAAACTAATGGAGGAGAGAATATGAAAAGAATTCCGATAGGCATAGAAAATTTCAAAGAGATAGTAACAGAAGATTTTTATTATGTTGATAAAACAAAATATATAGATGAGCTTATATATGATGGTTCTAAGGTAAAATTATTTACCCGTCCAAGAAGATTTGGAAAAACATTAAATATGTCTATGCTAAAATATTTCTTTGATATTAGAGATAATGAAGAAAATAGAAAATTATTTAATGGTTTAGATATAGAAAAATCAAAATATATAAATGAACAAGGGAAATATCCAACTATTTTAATTTCTTTAAAAGGTATAAAAGGGAATACTTGGCAAGAAAACTTAACACAATTAAAAATTTTGATTAGAGAATTATATAATGAATTTGAATATATAAGAGAAGTTTTAAATGAAAGCGAATTAAAAGTCTTTGATAATATATGGCTTGGAGAAATAAATGGTGAATATACTAATTCTTTAAAAAATTTAACAGCTTTTCTATATAAATACTATAAAAAAGAGGTTGTTTTATTAATAGATGAATATGATATACCTTTAATTACAGCATATAAATATGGATATTATGATGAGGTTATAAATTTCTATAAAATATTTTTAGGAGAAGCATTAAAAACTAATCAATATTTAAAAATGGGAGTTTTAACTGGAATAATTAGAGTTATTAAGGCAGGAATATTTTCAGATTTGAATAATTTAAAAGTATATTCAATTTTAAATAAAGAATATTCTGAATTTTTTGGTTTTACAGAAAATGAGGTAATAGAAGCATTAAAATATTTTAATATAGAATATGAATTACCAGAAGTTAAATCTTGGTATGATGGTTATAGATTTGGAAATTCAGAACTTTATAATCCTTGGAGTATTTTAAACTTTTTACAATCAAAGGAATTAGAGCCTTATTGGGTAGGAACATCAGAAAATTTTTTAATAAAAAATGTATTGAAAGAAGCTACAACAGATACTAATGATATTTTAGAAAATTTATTTAACGGAGAAGATGTGGAAGAAGCAATATCTGGAACATCTGATTTGTCTATATTAATGGATAGTAAAGAAGTATGGGAATTACTATTGTTTAGTGGTTATTTAACAGTAAAAGAAAAAATAGATAGTGATATTTATTCTTTAAGATTGCCAAACAAAGAAATTAAAAATCTATTTAAAAAAGAATTTATCAATACACACTTTGGAATAAGTTTATTTAGAAAAACAATGGAAGCATTAAAAAATCTTAAATTTAATGATTTTGAAAAGTATTTCCAAGAGATAATGTTAAAATCAACAAGTAATTGGGATACAAGCAAAGAGGCTTTTTATCATGGATTATCCTTAGGAATGTTAAGTTATTTAGATAATGATTATTATGTAACATCTAATTTTGAAGCAGGTTTTGGAAGGTATGATGTGATATTGGAACCTAAGAATAAAAATAATAGAGCCTTTATATTAGAATTTAAAGTTGCAGATGATGAGAATAAGCTAGAAAAATTATCAGAAGAAGCAATCAAACAGATTGAAGAAAAGAAATATGATGTAAATTTAAAAGCAAGAGGTATTGAAAATATTACTCTTGTTGGAATAGCTTTTTATGAAAAGAAACTGAAAGTTAGTTATAAATAATAGAAAAATTCCCAACTTTTAGTAGTAGGTTGGGAATTTTTTATTTTTTTGCTCCCTAAGATATTCAATTTTTTATTTAATTGCCCTAGTGCCCTAGTCATAATATATGAAGATATATTCATCTCATGAAGTCTCCCAACTCCATTGGTATCATCTTCAATATTTGTCAAAGTAAAACCTGCTTTTAATTGCCCACCAAGTTGTTCACTTAAAGTGTGTGAAAATTGATAACCTCCATTAAATTTTTCTAAAAATTCTTTATGTTCTTTATTTTTTAAAGGATTGAATGGCATAGAAAAAACTATTTTTTCTTCATTTTCATCTACTAAATAATTAATTTCTGTTGATAAACCACAAAGTAAAATTCCACTTTTTTTCAAAATTCTATAACATTCTTTAAAAACAGGCTCAACATTTTCAATATAGCAATTACTTACTGGATGAAAAATTATGTCAAAACTTTCATCTTCAAAGGGTAAAGGCTTAGTCATATCTGCTTTCACAATATTTACTTTATAATTTTCTCTTTCTGCAACCATTTTTTCATTTGCTAATTGTTCATCTGAGTAGTCAAGCACAGTACATTCTGCACCTAGGGCAGTGAATACAGGAATTTGTTGTCCTCCACCAGAAGCAAGCCCTAATAATTTTTTACCTTTTAAATCTCCAAACCATTCATGAGGCACAAATTTTACTGGTGTAAGTTTTACATTCCAATTTCCATTTAAAGCCTTGATATATTCTTCATGGCTTATAGCTTTCCCCCATTCCCAATCTTCTTCTTTAATCCATTTATCTATTATTGAAGCATTAATATTTTGGTAACTCATTTTATTTCTCCTCCTCCTACAACAAAGCCATCATAAAAAAATACTATATGTTGTCCCTTTGCATTATGTGCATTTTCTTCATTGTATTTAAAATAAATTTTATCCTCATCTTTAATTAATTTTCCATAGAAGCCTGTACTTGAAAATCTAGGTCTTGCTAATAGTTCTAAATTTTCTAATTTTTCATACTCAACAGAAAATTTATAATTTATTAATTCCACTTTATTAGTAAAAAGCTCTGAAAATTCTCCTAAAACTATTTCATTAGTTTGAGGTTTTATCTCTGTTATAAAGATTGGTTTTGATAAATTTATTCCCAAGCCTCTCCTCTGTCCTATTGTATAGAGTTGATAGCCCTCATGTTCTCCTAAAATATTTCCATCTTTATCAACATAGTTTCCTCTTACTATTTCATCTTTTAAATTTTCTTTTAAAAACTCTTTATAGCCTTCTTTTGCAAAACATATACCTTGACTATCTTTTTTATTATATATTTCTAAACCAAGTTTTAAAGCTATCTCTCTAATTTCTTGCTTAGTATAATATTTTAAAGGAAAAATCAATCTTTCTAATTTATTAGGGGATAATCTATATAGCATATAGGATTGGTCTTTTATTATAGAATGGACAGATTTTAATAAATATTTAGAAAATATTTCTGAATACTCAACAGAAGTATAGTGCCCCGTTGCCACATATTCTGCCTTATATTTATCTGCAATATCAAATAGAATTTTAAATTTTATCTCATCATCACAAATAATACATGGAGAGGGTGTAATTCCTGACTTATATCCATCTAAAAAATATTTTATAACTATATTTTCAAAGTCTTTTCTAATATTTACAACTTCGTGGATTATTCCTAACTTATTACAAACTTTTTTTGCATCTTCAATATCTTTTGAATTTTCTTCTAAATGCTGATTTAAAGTTACACCTATAACTTCATAACCTTGTTCTTTTAAAAGATAAGCAGAAACTGATGAATCAACTCCACCACTCATACCAATTACAACTTTTTTCATTAGTAATAATCCTTTTCTATTTTTATTTCTCCAACACTAAATAATTTTATTTCTCCATTCATTTCTATTTCCAATCTTCCATCTTCAACTATATTTTTTGCGATTCCTTCAAAAATTTTATCTCCTATATTAACTCTTATTTTTTTATCTTTTAAAAAATTGTAGTTATTAATTTCTTTTATAATTTCTGACCATTTTCCTTCTGAAAATCTTTTATAATACACCGAAAATTCTTCTACAACTTTCAATATTAATTTGTCAATATCATAATCACTTTCCATTGAAATAGCTATATTTTTAATATCATCAGGTATCTTATTTGCCACATTTATTCCTATACCTACTACAAAATCATTTTTTGCTCTTTCTACTAAAATTCCACATAACTTTTTACCATAAAAAAAGACATCATTAGTCCATTTAAAAAAATAAGCTCCATCTTTTATTTTTTTCAAAGCAGACAGAGTTGAAATTCCTGCTAAAAGTGGTAGTTTTGTTGCTTCAACTATTGATAATTCTTTTTCAGGTTTTAATAAGAAACTAAAAAGTGCCATTCCTTCTGATGATAACCACACATTACCTCTTCTACCTCTCCCAGAAGTTTGAGTTTTAGCTGATACTATATCATAATTTTTAAAAGAAGATATATTTTCTTTCATATAGTTATTGGTTGAATCTATTTCATCAAATTTTAAAAATTTCATATAAATTCTCCTATATTTTTAATATTTGCTTCAATTATATCATAAAAAGGGGCTGTTGCAAATTAGTCTATTGGAATGGAAGTAGAAAATAAGTGAATTTACG
>UMEM01010286.1_pt1 | contig 24305 bp, 24 predicted proteins | sample 1964761 | NCBI WGS metagenome assembly UMEM01 (sample SAMEA4836021, study PRJEB28245) | human gut metagenome | biome: gut microbiome; material: fecal sample | place: Denmark | collected 2008 | reverse complement strand
AAGAGTATACTGTTTGTAATTATGTAAAAAAAAGAGAATATAATAAAGTTTATGACGAAGGAGCAGAGGCAGTATTTCAAGTGATTGCTAATAATATGAACTACTCACGACTAAAGTCGAGAGCTTCATAAGACAACTGAAAACGTAAGTTATCTTCTAAGAAGTTTGATTTTTAAATCCTTATTCTTTTTGGCTAGTCCACAATAGCCACTACTAGATAAGACATTAAAGTCTACACTGATACTTTTAAATCTGTATATTATATTTAAGAACAACTATACAGAACAGCGAATATTTTACAAGGCTACTGATTATTAGCCTTAACCTTATATATTCAATTTCTAATGTTCTAAATATATTATACTCTAAAATTTATAATATTACAAATTTTAGAGCAACATTTTCAATGTTGGTGTTATTCATCTCACGGCTAAAGCCACGAGTGTTCTAACATACTTAATAAAAGATTTTATTTTTGAAGAAAAAGAAAATTATAGGTTACAAAAAGAATTAGAAAATTTGAAAGAAAAATATAATTTGCCATTAGAAGAAAGATATAATTTTATCTTAAATAAGATTATAGAAGAAGAAAAGTTATATTTGTATAAAGATGAGGAAAAATTTATAGTTAATGCAGAAGAAACAGCTAAAAAAAATTTAGAAATATTTAAAACTATGAATTTTGAAGAAATGGATTTTTATATGTTCTATGTTGATTATTTATCAAAAAAAGAATATGAAGATAAAAAAGTTTTAGTGGGTTACAATGGAATTGATGGAAAAGAAGTAACTATGTCTAAGTTAAAAGATGATATAAATAAGATTAGAGATAGTAAAAGTACATTTATTTAAGAAAAGAGGTGAAATATATGTTGCCAAATAGATTGATAATAACAAAGAGAAGTAAAAGAGAAGAAATATACAAAAACTCTGAAAATAAGTGGATTATTGATTTTGAAGATAAAATAAAAAGTTGGAGTGATTTTTATGATATCATTCAAAAAGAAATGGATTTTTGGAATTATAATGAAAAATTTAGAAAAGATGATTATACATATTCAGATATTGTAGGAGATTTAATAGTCTTTGAAAAAATGAAAGAAAGAAAAAAAGAAGGAATGATATTTATTCTTGATTATACTGAAGACTTTAAAAAGATAAAAGATAGTGATGAAAAAGACTATGATAAAAGTACTATATACTGGGATTTAGTATATAGTCTATTAGTAGAATGGTATAGAGATAATAGAATTATGTTTAGAGAATGGAATGCTGCAATAGATATTGAAGTATATATTCTAATAGATGATAATTCAATTCAAAATAAAGTTATAAATTTTGATAATGAATTAATAATAGCTATTGAAAATGATAGAAATGATGTAAGACAACAATATAAAAATTATGATAAAACAAAAATTCGTTTTTTTGACTATGATGAAATAAAAGATTTACCTAATATCTTTTTAGATAATAAAAGAGGATTTGAAGCTGAAAATTTTATATTTTTTTATCAATTAGAGAAAATAAAAGCTGATAACTCAAAACAATTAAAAGTGGAGATATCAAATTCAATGGGAATATTTCACAGCCTTAGTATATATTTACTAGTTTACATAATAGATAAAATATTGATAGAAAAATTTATAGAAGGAAAAGAAATAAAAATGTTTATGATATTTGCTAATGAATTAGCAGAATGAATATAAAAAGTAAAAAGCTATCTTTCTTTGAATATAGGATATTTTATGAAAATATAAAGAGGTTAAAAATGCTGAAAATAGAAACTGTAAATAATAAAGAAATAGTAATATCTATTGATCACCATAAATATATAAAAAAAACAAAAATATCACTTCTTTTATGGTTAATACTTCCAAGCATTATGATAATCTTGAATGTAACGCCTTTTTTCCTATTAATTGTAACAGAATTGTTTATTTTAGTAACTTTTACTATAAGTTATTATCATTTTAAAAAATATAATATTATTTTAGAAAAGTTAATTGTAAAAGAAAATTCATTAGTTATACAAAATATAAATGATGATAAAAAAATAATATTTAATGAAGAAATAAAAATTGATGAGATAAAAGGAATATTTTTTAAAGATGAATTAGGAGTTTATTTTTCCTGTGGTGGAGGCTTAGGAGATAAAAGAAAATTTTTAAAGATAAAAACTTCTTACAAAATATTTTCATTTGGAATTTTAATAGAAATTGAAGAATATAAAAAAATAAGAGCAGTTATAAAAGAAAAATTAAAGATATAATTGGAGAATTTAAAAAAATGAAAAAAATAATTATTATGGAATTAATCTTAGCATTTTCAATATTCTATTTGGTAAAATATGTTCCAAATTATAAAAATACAATATTAGTATTAAAAGATGACATAAAAATAGAAAGAGAAGAACCTTTGGAAAGAAGTGAAGAGGATTTATTTTTATTAAAGAAAAACACATATGTAAAAGAAATTTCAAATTTAAATGGCATTTGGGTCGGAAAAACTTATTCTTATGATGAATTAAAAGAAATGAGTTTATTTTTTAGATGGTTAATTAATGAAGGAATGGTTGATAGAGAGGAGTATAATAAAGAAACTGGATATTTTATTATAGAACCTAATAAGGAATTTTATGCTTTAAGTGAAAATGAAGTTAAAAAGAAATTAGGTACTAATAATTTAAAGCTAAAAAAAGTAGAAAAATATATGAAAAAATATGGAGAAAAACCAATTTTTACTAATTTTTATCAAGGCTATCTATCAAAAGTAAGATTTGTAAAAAGAGAATTACCTTTTTATAAAGAAAATGTAGAAGATGAAAATTTTGAAAAAAGAGAAATAGGCTATATGATGCTGTTTAGAAATATGATGTTAATTATTTTAATAGTTAATTTTTGTTCATATCCATATTTATTGAAGAAAAATAGATTGAAGATAGAATTAAATAAAATAATTCCAATAATAGTATTTTTCTTTACAGATACAATAATTTTAGTTTTAAGTTTTCTTTTAAAAAAACCTTGGGATTATATTAACACTGCTTATATCCCAATTTATATAATATTTCATATTATTTTTAGAAATATTACAACAGGTTTATTTTTTATAAAAATGGAGAAAGTATTAAGAAAATTTAAAGATGTTCCCCAAAATGATATTATAGAAAAATTTAAAATGAATGAAGAAATTATGAATGCTGAATTTAATATTTTCCTTTTAGTAAAAGTAATTTTACTATATTTAGCTCCAATGTTATTAACATTTCTATTATTAATGATTGGTACAGCACTTATGACCGTTTTTTATTTTATTGTTTTTATTCTTTCACTTCTATATTGTCTTTATTGCTTCATAAAAATAGAAGAGAATAGACTAAATTCAACATACTATATATCAATTTATTTATTACAATATCTTTTATTTATTTTTCTAGTAATATATCTCTAATAAAAGAATTTAAAATTAACATATTTTAATATGTTATGATATAATGTAGAGTAAAAAAATTAAAGAGGTGATAAAATGAAACCAATAGTTGCAATAGTTGGAAGACCAAATGTTGGAAAATCTACTCTTTTTAATAACTTGGTAGGAGATAAAATAGCAATAGTTGATGACCTACCTGGTGTAACAAGAGATAGGCTATATAGAGATACTGAATGGAGTGGTTCTGAATTTGTAATAGTTGATACAGGAGGATTAGAACCAAGAAATAATGACTTTTTAATGGCAAAAATAAAAGAGCAAGCAGAAGTTGCAATGAATGAAGCAGATGTTATTCTATTTGTTGTAGATGGAAAATCTGGGCTTAATCCATTAGATGAAGAAATAGCATATATATTGAGAAAGAAAAATAAACCTGTTATTTTGTGTGTAAATAAAATAGATAACTTTTTTGAGCAACAAGATGATGTTTATGATTTCTATGGTTTAGGTTTTGAATATCTTGTTCCAATTTCTGGGGAACATAAAGTAAATTTAGGGGATATGTTAGATATAGTTGTAGATATTATTGGAAAGATGGACTTCCCAGAAGAAGATGAAGATGTTTTAAAGTTGGCAGTAATAGGAAAGCCAAATGCTGGGAAATCATCTTTGGTAAATAAATTATCAGGGGAAGAAAGAACAATAGTTAGTGATATTGCAGGAACAACAAGAGATGCTATTGATACTTTAATTGAATATAAAGATAATAAATATATGATAATTGATACAGCTGGGATAAGAAGAAAATCAAAAGTTGAAGAAAGTTTAGAATATTATTCTGTGTTAAGAGCATTGAAAGCTATAAAGAGAGCTGATGTTTGTATTCTAATGTTAGATGCAAAAGAGGGACTTACAGAACAAGATAAAAGAATTGCTGGGATAGCAGCAGAGGAATTAAAACCTATAATTATTGTTATGAATAAGTGGGACTTAGTGGAAAATAAAAATAATGCTACTATGAAAAAAATGAAAGAAGAACTGTATGCGGAATTACCATTTTTATCTTATGCTCCTATTGAATTTGTTTCAGCTTTAACAGGACAAAGAACAACAAATCTTCTTGAAATAGCAAATAGAATATATGAAGAATATACAAAGAGAATATCAACAGGACTATTAAATACTGTATTAAAAGATGCAGTTTTAATGAATAACCCACCTACAAGAAAAGGTAGAGTGATAAAAATTAATTATGCAACACAAGTCTCTGTCGCTCCACCAAAATTTGTTTTATTCTGTAACTATCCAGAGCTTATACATTTTTCTTATGCAAGATACATTGAAAATAAATTTAGAGAAGCATTTGGATTTGATGGAAGCCCGATAATGATTAGTTTTGAAAACAAAAGTTCAGACTAATCATAGAAAATAGCTCGTTACTGAGTAGATTTCTTAACGATAAAAAATTAAGAATTCGCTGCAAATTCACTAAACTCACTTCGTTCAGACACAGTGAGATTTGCTCGGCTCATTCTATTTAATTTTCTATCTAAAATCTACATTCATAACTCGCCTATTTTCTATTTTGTACTAATAAAAAAATATTGTAAAAATTTTTTTAAAAAATTTTTAAACTTTTTTATATAGGGTCTCGTCTAAAGGTTATAGATAATAAAATTTTTTTCTCTCCCCCCAGAAAGAAAAAAAGCCCTCCTTGAAAAAGGAGGGTAATTTCCCATAATAATAACGACATAAATATAGATGACCTAATATTACTAATCCCACTAAAAGTCCACCTCAAAAACGGACTTTTTTTTATTTTCATTTTAATAAAAAAGTGATAGAATATATTAATATATAAAATGGTGATAAAATGAATGAGAATTTAGAAAAGATAGAAAACTATATTAAATTAGCAGAGAAAGCAGATACAGTAATATATAGTAACCAATTCTTTCCAGTATCACAACTTAATAATTTAAAATATTCTGGAATGAAATTTTCTTTTAAAGGTTTAAATGAAGACTGTGAAAAAAAATTATTAGCAGTTTATCCTGAATATTTTTCAGAAGATTATTTGTATTTTCCAGTAAAATATTTTAAAATAATAAAAAAATCAAAATTCATAAATTTAGAACACAAGCATTATCTAGGAAATATTTTAGGATTAGGAATAAAAAGAGAAATTTTAGGAGACTTAATAGTTAAAAATGATGAATGTTATGGTATTATATTAGAGAATATGTTTGACTTTTTAAAAGAAAATCTTTTAAGGATAAATTCTTCCCCTGTTGAAATTATTGAAATAGGAGAAAATGAAGTTCCCCAAAATGAGTTTAAAGAATTGAATATAAGGCTATCATCTTTAAGATTGGATAGTTTAGTATCAGAACTCACAAATTTATCAAGAGCATCATCAGTCAACTATATTGATTTAGGTAATGTTCAGGTAAATTATGAGATCCAAAGAGGAAAAAGTTATAGGATATCAGTTGGAGACACTGTTATAATAAAAAAGTATGGTAAATTTAGAATTGAAGAGGAAAATGGCTTAACAAAAAAAGATAAGGTTAAATTAATTGTTAGAAAGTACATATAAGCGAGGTTTAAATGAAAAAGTTTTTAGGAATATTATTACTTTTTATTGTTGTAGTTGTTACAGTCTTGTATTTTGCAAGAGATTTTTTATTGAAAGAATATTTAGAGAGAAAAATGTCTAAGGCAAATAATGCACCAGTAACAATAGGAAGTGTGGATTTAGATTACTTTGAAAGTTATGTAACATTAAAAGATATAAAGATTATGAGTAATTTACATAAAGATGAAATTTTTATTTCTATTGATGAATTAAAAAGTTATTATGAAATAGATTTTAGTAAAAAAGTTATAACTTTTGATGATACTGAAATAGAGGGAATAGCTTTCTTTAAAGATGCTAATTATGAAAATAGTGATAGAGAAGGAGTTGTAACTTTTGAAAATAAGGTTACAGAAGCAGAAGAAAAAACTAAAAGAGACAAGGTTTTAATGGAATTAAAGACTCTTTATCTTAATAAGATAGAAGAAAATCATCTAAATCTTAATGAAATTCTTTCAAGAAATTTGAATGATAAAAGTAATGTGAGTGAGCTTGAAAAAATAAAGCAAAGTATTAAAAATATTAAGGAAAGTAGTGAGAAAAATCTTAATATTTCTGATGTAGTTGGAGAAATTTCAAATATTGGTAAAAGTACAAAAAAATTAGGGAAAGATTTAAAACTTGATAATTTAAACAAAACAGAAGAAGATATAAAAGAAGGTTTAACATTGGAAGAATCATTGGATAGAGTAGTTAGAAACTTCTTAGATAGAAATAAACTTGTTTTGTTTGACTTAGATGGATACATAAATATGTATCTAAATTTAGTCTATGAACAAAAAATATATAATTTATCTTTAAAATATAGAGATATTTTAGATGAAATCCGTTTGAGAAAAGAAGAAGATTCAAAATTATCAGATGGGGATATTTGGGAATTATTCTTTAATAGCATTAGTGTTACATCTAATGTGTATGGAATTAGTTTTAATGGCGAGGTTAAGAATTTCTCAACAAGACTTTCTAAAAATAAGGGGGATACAGTATTTAAGTTATTTGGTGAAAAGGGAAATACAATAGGTGAATTCAAAGGTTTTATTAATTTTAATACTGAACTTACAGAATCTACTTTGAATATACCTGAGGCAGATTTAAAAGATTTAGGAAGTGATTTATTAAAAGGTGGAGAAGGAGTTTTATTCCAAAGCCTATCTACAAATGGTTATCATTTGGCTATAAATGGAAGTATACATCTAAAAAATATGAAGTTGGATATAGATAAAGTTATTGAATCTATGAAAATTGAAGATGAAGTTATAAAAGAAATCATTGCACCATTATTAAGAGAACTAAATACAGGTGAAATTTATTATAGTTATGATACTGATACAAGAATATTAACAATTAAAACTAATATAGTTGAAGTATTTGATGACATATTAAATGGTGAAAATTCTTCTTTGAAGACTAAAATCAGAGAAAAAATAAAAGATGATTTTCTAAAAAAAGTAGCTGGTTAATATAAAGTTGACAAATAATAATAAAAATGATAATATATATTGCCCTTAGGGGATATGATATATTGTTGTCGAACCGTGTCAGATCTGGAAGGAAGCAGCACTAAGATTTATAGTATATGCATGTCTTTCTGAGGGTATCTTTATATTTTCAGATATACATTTTAATTATTAAGATATATGGAGGAGTTTTTAATGAAAAATAATAAAATTTGTGAAATGTTAGGAATTAAATATCCAATATTTCAAGGAGCTATGGCTTGGGTTTCTGGTGGAGAGTTAGCAGGAGCAGTTTCAAGAGATGGAGGACTTGGAATTATTGCTGGTGGTGGAATGGAACCTGAACTTTTAAGAGAAAATATAAGAAAGGCAAAGGCTATAACTTCTAATCCATTTGGAGTAAATTTAATGCTTTTGCGTCCTGATGTTGAAGAACAAATGAATGTTTGTATTGAAGAAGGAGTAAAGGTTATAACAACTGGTGCTGGAAATCCTGGAGCTTTTATGGAAAAATTAAAAGCTGCTAATATAAAAGTTATACCAGTTATTCCAACTGTAAAACTTGCAGAAAGAATGGAAAAAATTGGAGCAGATGCAGTTATAGCTGAAGGAATGGAAAGTGGGGGGCATGTTGGAACTTTAACAACTATGGCATTGCTTCCTCAAATAGTTAATGCAGTGAATATACCAGTTATTGCAGCAGGTGGTATTGCTAGTGGAAAGCAATTTTTAGCAGCATTTGCTATGGGAGCAGAAGCTATACAATGTGGAACTATATTCTTAACAGCAAAAGAATGTTTAATTCACCAAAATTATAAAAATATTATCTTAAAAGCCAAAGATAGATCAACAATAGTTACAGGCACTTCAACAGGACACCCTGTAAGAGTTATAGAAAATAAATTAGCAAAAGAAATGATAGCACTTGAAAGAAGTGGAGCTCCGAAAGAAGAAATTGAAAAACTAGGAACAGGAAGTTTAAAACTTGCAGTTGTTGATGGAGATGTTGAAAGAGGAAGTTTTATGTCAGGTCAAGTTGCAGCTATGGTAAATGATGAAAAAACAACAAAAGAAATTTTAGAATTTTTAATGTATGATTTAAAACTTGAAACAGAAGTCTTAAAAAGAAGACTAGAAAATTGGAATATTTAAAAAAATTTTTTCTTAATGTTTGCAATATTTTATATACTATGTTATACTTTTTCTAGGATGGGAAGAAAAAAATAGTAGTAAAAATTTAATATTAAAAAACTATTTTGTAGGTGAAGTCATATGAGCAACCATGTAATAATAAAGGGTAAAAATGATAGATTAGTAATTGCTTTAAATCCAGATATTGATTTTTTAGATTTATGTGATATTCTAAAAACTAAAATACTAGAAGCTAAAGATTTTATTGGAAATAGTCGTATGGCTATTGAATTTAGTGGAAGGACTTTGACCAATGAAGAAGAAAATACTTTGATAGGAATTATTACAGATAATAGTAATATAGTAATATCTTATATTTTTTCTAAAAGAGCAGATTCAGAAGAAGAAAATATAGATTTAGATCATTTAAATCCATTAATTGAAGAAGGAAAAACTCACTTTTATAGAGGGACACTAAGGTCGGGTTCTAAAATTGAATCAGATGGAAATGTTGTTGTGCTTGGAGATGTAAATCCATCTTCTATAATTAAAGCAAGAGGGAATGTTATAGTTCTTGGACATCTTAATGGTACTGTGTATGCTGGTTTAGGTGGAGATGATAGGGCTTTTATAGGAGCAGTTCATTTTAATCCTATTCAAATTACTATTGGTATGAAAACTATAACAGACATTCAAAATGAAATCTTAGACTCTACAAGAGTTGATAAAAAAAGCAAATTTAAAGTTGCAAGTATAAAAAATCAAGAAATAGTTGTTGAGGAGTTGATATAGTATGGGAGCAAGAGTTATTGTGGTTACCTCTGGAAAAGGTGGAGTTGGAAAAACAACGACAACTGCAAACATAGGTGCTGGTCTTGCAGATAAAGGACATAAGGTTTTACTTATTGATACAGATATTGGGCTTAGAAACCTAGATGTTGTTATGGGATTAGAAAATAGGATAGTCTATGATTTAGTAGATGTTATAGAGGAAAGGTGCAGGATTAGTCAAGCATTTATAAAGGACAAAAGATGTCCTAATTTAGTGTTGTTACCAGCAGCACAGATAAGGGATAAAAATGATGTTAGTCCTGAACAAATGAAAATCTTAATTGACTCTTTAAAAGCAAGTTTTGATTATATTTTAATTGATTGTCCAGCAGGGATAGAACAAGGATTTAAGAATGCAATAGTTGCAGCAGATGAAGCAATAGTTGTTACCACACCAGAAGTTTCTGCTACAAGAGATGCTGACAGAATAATTGGTTTATTAGAAGCCTCTGGAATAAAAGAACCAAGACTTGTTGTCAATAGAATAAGAATTGATATGGTAAAAGATAAGAATATGTTAAGTGTTGAGGATATACTTGATATATTAGGAATAAAATTATTAGGAGTGGTTCCTGATGATGAAACTGTTGTTATTTCTACTAATAAAGGAGAACCTCTTGTATATAAAGGTGATTCACTAGCAGCTAAGGCTTTCAAAAATATAGCTAATAGAATTGAAGGAGTAGATGTCCCTTTATTAAATTTAGATGTTAAGATGAGCTTATTAGATAAAATAAAGTTCGTGTTTAAGAGGTGATAAATGTGGGGATTTTTAGTAGTTTTTTTAAAAAGGAAAATTCAAAAGAAGAGGCAAAAAATAGATTAAAGCTAGTTTTAATTCAGGATAGAGCAATGCTTCCATCTGGTGTTTTAGATAATATGAAAGATGATATATTGAAAGTTTTATCTAAATATGTTGAGATTGAAAAATCTAAACTAAATATAGAAGTATGTCCTTATGATGATGACCCTAGAAAAATTGCCTTAGTAGCTAATATTCCAATCTTAAAATCAAGTAATAGAGAAGTAACAAAAACAACAAAACAAAAGCATAAATAGTCTTAATTATTATAATAAATGTATAAGAGAACTTTTTGAAAGTTCAGATAAAATAATAAAATAAACTGCACCTAAATCTTAGATACAAGATTGAAGGTGCAGTTTTTTATCAAAAAATTATTCAGCTCCAGCAAGTAATAAAATTTCAACAATTTCAGTATATCCTTTTTCAGAAGCATAGAACAAAGGCGAATTTTGTGAATTATCAACAAGATTAACATTTGCTCCATTTTCTACTAATAATTTGACAAAATCATTGTAGCCTTCCATTGCCGCTATTAATAATGCTGTTTCTCCCATTTCATTTTGACCATCTATTTCAGCTCCAGCTTCTAATAAAGCTTTACCTATGTATTGGTTCCCATTTTCTGCTGCAAAATGTAAAGCTGTATTTCCATTTAAAAGTCTTTGCTTTGCATCTGCTCCAGCTTTTAGCAATAATTGAACAATTAGTAAATTACTTTGTATAGCAGCTATTATTAATGGTGTGTTTCCATTATCATTTACAGTATTCAATTCTATTCCATCTTGTTTTAGAAGTTCTCTAACTACTTCACTTTGATTGTTATAACAAGCCTGATGAAGAGGAGTATTTCCAGAATTATTTTTACTATCATTATTTTCATTTTTTAGTAACAATGTAATAATATCACGAAGTCCATTAGCAGTAGCATAATCAATTGCCTTATGACCATCATTATCTTTTATTTGACTATCAGCTCCTTTTTCCAATAGTAATTTTGCTGCCTCAGTCCTGTTTTCCATAAGAGTATATATCAAAGGAGTTCTTCCTTCTTTATCAGTTGCATTAATATCAGCACCTTCATTTAATAGTAAAGAAATAATTTCTTTATTTCCACTTTTTGATACAGCATGAAGTGGAAGCATACTATTGTTATTAGCTAAAGAGCAATCAGCACCATTGCTTAATAGCAATTTTACAATATCTTTGCTTCCTTTCATACAAGCATAAAAAAGCGCAGTATTTCCAAGGCTATCTCTTTTATTAAAATCAAGTCCACCTTTTTTTATAAAAGCCTCTACAACACCTTTTTGTCCATTTTTACAAGCATTTAAAAATATCATACTATTATCCATTCTATATAACCCCTTTTTACATTTTTGTTAATAAAAATTTTACAAATTCTTCATTATTTAAGTCAGTTGCTATTTCCAAAGCAGATTTTCCATCATTGTTTACATGTTCTAGTTTTGGATTTCCAAAATCAAATAATAATTCAGCCATTTCTTTCCCAATACTTGCATTTCTATTTCTAGCTGCATATATTAAAGGAGTATCTCCATTTTTATCAGTGGCTTCTATATCAGCTCCAGATTCTAAAACTTGAATTTGTAAATCTTGAGCTTCTGTATCACGACTAGCACATAAAAACATTAAAGCAGTTTGACCATCTAAATTAGTAGAATTAACATCACAATTTTCTTTCAAAAGAAATTTTGCTACAACAGCTGCTAAGGTTCGTCCATTGTGTAAGGTATTTTCATCAAGTGATTTACAGGCTTTTATAAAAGCTGTGTTCCCTTTTTTATCCACAGAGTCATTTAATTTTAAACCATTATCTATTAAAAGTTTTAAGAGTTTTTCTACAAGAGGAATTTTGTCATAACTAAAATAGTTATCTTTCATATATCCTAAAATTTCTCCAAGAGCAGTATTTTCTTGAATTGTTTTGAGATTAACATCAGCTCCAGCCTCTAACAAAGCCTTTATACTGAATTCATCAAACATATGGAGAGCTATTCCTAATGGAGTCATTCCTTTAAAAAGTGTATCTTCTTCCTCTGAAAAAGCATTGACATCAGCTCCTAATTTTATAAGGGCATTTACAGCTTCATAATCTTTTTTTTCAATTGCTCTATGCAAAGATAGCCCACCTGTTTGAATTAATAATTCATTTGGATTTTCTTCATCATAATTTCCTAATAATAAAGCTGTTATTTTTTTGTTATTTCTTTTTATAGCAATATCTGTTGCTGTTTCATCATCATTATTTTTTTCAGTGGGATCTAAACCAGCTTCTAATAAATATTTTATAGTTTTAAAGTACCTATCTTCATCTTCTTTATTATAATCAGAAAAATATTGACAAGCTATATGTAAAGCACTATTTCCTTCACTATCCTTTAAAGATAGTTTCAATCCTCTATCTATAAAAATTTTCAATATCTCATAATAACCATTTTTAGCTGCTAATATTACTGCTGTTCTACCAAATCTGTCTTTTCTAAGTACACTGGCTTTTGCATCTAATAATAATTCTGCACATTTAACTATTTCTTCACCATTATTAATATGTCTTGTCTCTTCCACTAAACGATGTAAAGGTCTTTCAGCTTCACTATCTTCTATATTAGCATCCATTCCTCTATTTAATAATACTTCAATAGCAAGACTATCACCATGTTCAGCTGCTATATGTAATAGAGATGATTGAAGATCATCTTTTTCTTCTATATCAGTAGTTCTATAATATTCTAAAACTTCTTCTCTACTTTCTGGCTCATCTTTTAATTTCCAATATAAATCATCTAAATCATATGATATCACAAATTTTCAACTCCTTTTGATTTTATCTTCTACATTTTTATAATTTTTATTTTTTAAACTGTTAATAACTCTATACATATCTTCTTTTTTTTCTAATATAAATAAAATATCAACCATAAGTCTTAAAATTTGTTCTCTTGCTAAGTCTGGGAATTGAAGTGGGGTTAAATATAACATAGGTTTTGTATAAGCTTCATTTTCTTCCTCAAAAGCTAATAATTCTGGATAATTATCCTTTGATATTTCAATACTTCTATTTCTTCTAATTTCTGCTAAGGCTTTTTCCAAATAAAATAAAACAGTTTCATATTTTTGGGCTTTTAAATAGCAAAGAGCAATATTGAAATAAACGGCACTATTTTTATCATCTTCTAGTAATAATAAATATTTAATTGCTTCTAATGGTCTATTAAAGTGTAATGCAAGCATTCCTTGTTCAAAAGCATCTTTTTTTTCTAAAAAGTTATTATCATCTCTAAGCATAATCTCTCCTTTTCATTATTATTGTAATTAAATTATACATAATAAATTATTTATTTTCAAGTAATATCTAACTACATAATAAAAAATCTCCTCTATTTAATGTTTATCTAAATAAAAGAGATTTTTTTAATTTTTACATATCCTTAGTTACAACCACATTAACACCAGTGTTAAAAACATTTTTTATAACTATATCTCCTCTTTTAACAGGTGCTGTCAGCTCAATATTTTTTAATTCATCCATTAATTTAAAATTTAATTCCTTTGGAATAGATTTTTCAGTTTTTACTGGACATCTCTTATCCAAAGCATTTTTAATTTTAACTGTTGAAGTAACAACTCTTTTCGGAGCTATTAATTCTTCTTTACCATAAACTTCTCCTCTTGGACAAGAATTTCCTTTAACTTCATAAGTTTCTGTATTTACACTTATATGACAACCAACAGGACAAACTATACATATCATTTCCTTTTCCATTATTTATCCTCCTCAACAACTTCTACAACAATTTTATTTGCATCAATTTTTCCAAGTACAGTCTTAGATAGAGTTATTTTTTCCATTTCACCTGGTGCCATATGATTTTTCTTAACTGAATGTATCACAAAATCATTTGACTTAACTACTATCTTAGCATTTTTATAAATTTGTCTAACTCTCATAGAAAGCTCTAAATTCTTTTCTATATTTTCTATTCTAAATTTTTGTGGAACAGTATAACCTATTCCATTTCCAGCTTGGACTTCGATATATTCTCCATCTGTAACTTCACCTTTTATATATTTAGCAGCAGATTTTCCAGCTTTTCTTGATTCAATACTTACAAAATCAACTAAGTCATGGACATGGACAACATTTCCAGAAGCAAATATTCCTGCTATACTTGTTTCCATAAGTTCATTTACTATTGGTCCATTAGTTCTAGGGTCAATTTTTATTCCTGTTGCTCTTGAAATATCATTTTCTGGGATAAGTCCAACTGATAGAAGCAAAGTATCACATTCATATTCTATTTCAGTTCCAGGGATAGCTTTTTTATTTTCATCAACCTTAGCTATAATAACCTTTTCAACTCTATCTTTACCAATGATATCTACAACTGTATGACTCAAATATAATGGAATATCGTAATCATGTAGACACTGAACTATATTTCTTGTAAGTCCGCCAGAGAATGGTAAAAGCTCTGCAACAGCTAAAACTTTTGCTCCTTCAAGAGTAAGCCTTCTTGCCATAATAAGTCCAATATCTCCTGAACCTAGAATAACAACTCTTTTACCAACCATATATCCTTCTATATTGATATATCTTTGAGCTGTACCAGCTGTAAAAATCCCTGCTGGTCTATCTCCAGGTATTGCTATTGCTCCTCTTGTTCTTTCTCTACAACCCATAGTTAAAATTATAGATTTAGCTTCAATTATCATATAACCATCAACAGAGTTTATAGCTTGAACTATTTTATTTTCAGAAATTCCTAAAACCATAGTGTCCAATTTATATCCTATATTTAACTCAAATAATTGATCCATAAATCTTTGAGCATATTCAGGTCCTGTCAATTCTTCTTTAAATTCATGAAGTCCAAAACCATTGTGTATACATTGTTGTAAAATTCCACCTAATTCTTTTGCTCTTTCTATTACAAGTATATTATCTATTCCATTTTTCTTAGCTTCTACTGCTGCTGCAAGTCCAGCTGGACCTCCACCAACAATAACTAAATCATATTTCATATTCATATCATTTCCCCCTATTTAGTTTTTCCTGTTAAGATGTAAGAATTTTTTTGTTCCATAACAATTTCTTCTAAATCTTCTCCAAGTTCTCTTGCTAAAATTTCCTGTACACGAGGACCACAGAAACCACCTTGACATCTTCCAGCACCAGGTCTCACTCTTCTTTTGACACCATTTAATGTTTTAGCTCCACATTTTCTATGGATAGCATCAACAATTTCTCCTTCTGTTATGTTCTCACATCTACAAATTATTCTTCCATATCTAGGGTCTTTCTTTATAACTTCTGCTTTTTCTTCTGGTGATAAATTTATAAAATGTATCATTTTTCTATTTTTTATAAAGTTTTCTTTCTTTTTAACTCCACCAAAACTTTCAATTACCATTTTAGCTAAATCAACTGCCATTGCTGGTGAAGATGTAAGTCCCGGTGATTTAGTTCCTGCCATATTAAAGAAACCTTTTACATCTTCTGCTTCACCTAGAATAAAATCTCCTGTATCAGCTTCAGCTCTAAGTCCAGCAAAATTTCTAATATTATCTCTAAAATTAACATCTTTTATACTTTTTGTTGCAAATTTTCTAACTGTATCAAGTCCTTCTTGTGTATTTCCTACATCATCTTTATCCTCAACATCAGAAGCAGTAGGACCTACTATTATATTTCCATGAACAGTCTTAGAAACCAAGATACCTTTACCCATTTCAGTAGGGCATTGGAAAATTACACTATCAGTTAAATATCCTTGTACCTTATCAAGTAAATAATATTCTCCAATTCTTGGAGTAATTTTAAATTTTTTACTTGAAAGCATATTGTTTATAAAATCAGCATAAACTCCTGCTGCATTTATTAATTTTTTTGTTTCTATAACTTCTCCATTTTTTAATTTAATTTTAAATATATCATTTTCTTTTTTAACTTCTGTTACTTCTGAATTTAATTTTAATTCAACACCATTTTCCATAGCATTTTCTATAAGTTTTGTTGCAAGTTCCCAAGGTCCTGTTATACCAGCTGTCCCTGCATATAAGGCTGCAACTGCTTCTTTACTTACATGAGGTTCTCTTTTTTGTATTTCAGCAGCATCTATAATTTCCATTTCAGGTACACCATTATTGAGTCCTCTTTGATATAGCATTTCTAAGTGTTCTTTTTCTTTTTCAGAAAATGCTAATACATAAGAGCCCACTCTTCTAAATGGAGCATCTACCTCTTCACATAATTTTTCATACATTGCATTTCCAAGCACATTGTATTTAGCCATAAGGCTTCCTTCTTTTGCATCATAACCTGCATGAACTATTGCAGAATTTGCTTTTGTTGTACCACAAGAAACATCATTTTCTTTATCAAGTAATAAAATTTTTAATTCATACTTAGATAATTCTCTTGAAACTGCTGCTCCCATTATTCCAGCACCAATAACAACTACATCAAACATAATATCGTCCCTCCTAATTCCCAACTAAATTAAAAAGGTCGCAAAAATACAGAATCCCTCCTGTTATTTTTACGACCCACCATTCACTAGTCTAATATTCTATTTATACTTCATATATATTATACTAGAAATAGAACAGTTGTCAACTGAAATATTTATTTATAAGAAGCCATAAAGGCAAAAATTGCAATTAGAACCCCTATAAGAACAAAAACCATAATGACAGTATGTAAATCTTTTTTTCTTTCTTTTTCATATTCTTCAATAATTAATTTATATCTTTCTATTTTTTCTTTATCTAATAAATCTTCATTTGTATATTCTAAATATCTATTTCCTTTTAATATAGCATTTGAATAGTCATCATCTTCTGGGGGAAGATAACCTTTTTTCAATAAATCTTTTGTATAAAATTTATTATAGATAAATGGTAAAACGAATCTTGTTATAAGTATTGGAAGTATAAAAATAATGGATATATACTCATTATCAAAATCTAAGTTAAGAATATTACCCAAATAAATGAAAATAAAAGGAAATAAAAATATAAGAAGCCATTTAAAATCACCCCTAATCAAAGGAACAAAAAAATTAAAGAAAAATGCAGTCCAACTAAAACCTAAAAATCCTTTCTTTCTATGCCCATATTTTTCCAAATTTACTTCTATTGCCATAATCTATCCCCCTTAAAAATTTGCTGCCTGTATAGCTTCAAGATACGTCATATCACCAATTCTACTTATTTCTGAATAGTATATTATTATTACAATAATAAAAGTGATAATAAAATATACCAAAAATATATAATATTTTGATTTTTCATCTTTTTTAACTGTTTCTACTATATTTTTATATAATTCCATTTTTTCTTTGTCTTCTTTTTCTTCTTCTGTATATTCCAAATATCCATATCCTTTTAATAATGCAAGAGCATAGTCATCATTTTCTAGTGGTGAATATCCTTTATTTAACAATCTTACAGTATAATTTTTATTATACCAGTTTCCTATATATAACCATACTAAAGTAGTAATTATTAATATTAAGCCTAGGAAAAGATAATAGCAAATTACAATATATTTATACTTTATATCTAATAATGGCGTTAGAATTTTAGTAAGTAGAGAATTTGGATTAAAAATAAAATTTCTAAAAAAATAGTTTATTAAATATCCAGGACTTAAAAGTAATATCCGAGCAATAAAAAGCATAAGCAATCCTTTGCCATCTCCTCTAAATATAGGGACAAAAAATTCCCAAAAATATGTAGTATAGCTGAAACCAACAGCTCCTTTTTTCATGTAAGCATCTTTTTTTAATTGAAATTTTACAGACATAGACACTCCTATTAAAAACGACTAATAATACTTATTAACATAATAAATAGAACAAGGTAAGAGATAAAAAGTATTACAAAAAAAGCAATAACTTTAGATCTTTCAGTTTTTCTAGCTTGTTCTGCAAAATTAAGGTATCTTTCTATTTTATCAGTGTCAGCCATTTCTTCATCAGTATAAGGAAGATAAGTATAATTTTTTAAAATTGCTGCTGAATATTCATCTCCATCCATTGTACAAAAACCATCAGCTAATAAATTTTCTGTATAATATTTATTATAATAATATGCTATCCATATTTCTGCTGAAAATATCACTACAAATAGTATTGATGGTATCAGTGCAGTATAAGAGGTAGAAAGTTGGAAATATATATTTTCAGATGCCTGCTGAAAAGATAAGTAAAAAGTAAATATTTTGAAACCAAAAAATATAAAAAACATTAAGAAATCTTTTAATTTTAATCTAAATAATGGAACCCAAAATCCAAAAAATATAGTCGTCCAACTAAAACCTGTAAATCCATTTTTAATATAACCATTCTTTTCTAATTTAACTTTTACTGACATAATTGATTCCTTTCAAATTTTTTTAAAATATATTGCTAAACAAACTATTAAACAAATTATTAAACCAAGGGCTAATAAAAAGTAAATTAATTTTTTTCTCTCTTTTCTTTTAGCTTCTGCTATAATTTCAGAATATTCTTGCATTTTATTATTATCTGATATTTCAGCTTCAGTATAATCTAAATAACGATAACCCTTTAAAATTGCAGAAGAATAGTCATCATTTTCTAATAATTTCCAACCATTTTTCAACATTTTTTGAGTATAATATTTATTATACCAAAATCCAACAATAACATTTACAATATAAAGACTAAATTGTAAAATTGAGACTGATGAAAAATTATTAATATTTTGAGTACGAATTAAAGTTATCATAATAAAAGCAGGAAGTATCGTTTCAATTAAATAAACTATAAAAAATATTATAAAACCATCAAAGTCTAACCTAGATGCTGGAACCCAAACATTGAAAAATAGGGATGTCCAACTATAACCAACAAAACCATCTTTAATAAAACCATCTTTTTCTAATTTAACTTTTATTGCCATATATCCCCCTATTTAAAAAAATATTCATCTGTGTATAATAACATATTTTTTCTTTTTATTCAAAAATTTTTCTAACCTTTTCTTCTAATCGCTTTGGAACAATATATTTAGGATTAATAACAGTTTCTAAGGCATAGAAAGGTTTATTTTTATAATTCTTTTTATCTCTTGACTCATCATAAATTTCTTCTTCAATATCATTTTCAAATTCAACCCATTCTCCAAGTTTTTTCCAGACTAATTTTTGTATCATTTTATTTTTTAAAGTTGAATTTTCTAGCTCTGTTTCATTTCTCCAGTAATGATTATCCTTATCATAGACAGCAACATAAGGTATATGAAAAGCATTTAAAAGCCTTATAAATTGAGGGATAGAGCTTTTACTTCCACATTCTATAATTGAATAATTGTAATTATATATACCTAAATTTTTTGCAAGATAAGAAAGTACAATTTTATCAGTTTGCCCTTCAACCAATATAACTTTTTTAGCAAAGAAAAGCTCACTTCTATCTGGATTTATCCAATAATTCATATTGAAAACAGTTACTTCATCACCAGAGAATAAAGTTCCGCCATACTGACAAATTTCTACTTCTTCTTTTATTCTCCTAAAAATACAAAGTGATTGATAATTTCCAAGCTCAATAAAACGACTAGAATTTGTTGAAACTATTGCCATAAGTCCTAATTTTGTATTTTGTGAAAGTGCTTCATAACAAGCTCTTTCTTGTTGAGGAGTTAAATAGAATTCAGGTTCTTCCCATAATAAAATAGAATTTTCCCAAAAATTATGAGATTTTTCTTTTTCAGCAATTTCTTGAAGAAAATTAATAAAAATATGTCTATAATAACCAAAACTCATTTTTTTATCTATTGAATCTTTGAACTTTTTATAGTACTTGTAATATTTTCTTAAATTTTCATTTTGAAATAATTTTTCAACTAGATAATCTAAATAGCTTGTTTTCATAAAAGCTGGGACATAAAAAATATGTATTTCTGAAACATAATTTTTGTAATCTTTTTCTTCTATTTCTTCCCAATTTCTAAAATTCTTCTCATGTTTGAAAAGATTATTTTTAACAAAATATCTGGTTTTTTGATAGGGATTGTTTAAGATTCTTAATTGAAAAATATGTCCTTTTTCTCCTTTAAAAGTTCCAATGATTTCAAAAGGTAAATTAGGATTTCTTATATCTCCATCATGTAAATTTCTTGCTTGAAAGAAATAAAGTAATGCCTTCATAAATGAAGATTTCCCAGTGCTTGATGCTCCAATAAATACTAAAAAATCTTTACACTCCAAACTTACATCAGAAAAGGTTTGCCAATTTTTTATTTGAACTTTTAATAATTCCATAGTTCCTCCTAGAATTAATTATATTCTATTTATATAAAGTATAAATAAAAATATAATTAAATTCAAGTTTTTTATAAATAGATTCTATTATATTTATGAAAAAAATAAAATATAATGTGAACACTTAAAGATAATTCGTTACTATCCAAATTTATAAATGTGATAAAAAATAAGTGAAGTTGCATTCTAAATTTTATCGTTAAGAAATTTAGTTAGCAATGAACTATTTTTTACTCACATTATAAAGTAAAATTTATAAAAAAAAGTAACTTGCTTATTTTTAAAATATAAGAAATAGGAGTATAAGAAATGTTAAATACAGAATTATTTATTGGAGCAGTTTATGTTGCAGGATTACTTTCTTTCTTTTCACCTTGTATATTTCCATTACTTCCAGTCTATATTGGAATGTTAAGTACAAGTGGTAAGAAATCTATTATAAAAACAGTGGTATTTGTAATTGGACTTTCAACAAGTTTTGTTTTACTTGGATTTGGAGCTGGAAGTATAGGTTCATTTTTAATAAGTAAAACATTTAGAATAATTAGTGGAGTGATAGTTATAATATTTGGAATTATTCAAATGGAGATTGTCAAAATACCATTTTTGGAAAAAACAAAACTTGTGGATATAAAAGGAAAAGAAGATGATAGTATTTGGGGAGCATTTTTGCTAGGTTTTACTTTTAGTTTAGGATGGACACCTTGTGTTGGACCAATACTTGCTTCAATTCTTTTTATTTCAAGTGGAGGAGGAAATCCTTATTATGGAGCACTTATGATGTTTATTTATGTTTTAGGTTTAGCGACACCTTTTGTCATTCTATCTTTATCTTCAAAATATGTATTGACAAAAGTTTCAGCAATAAAAAAACATTTAGGTATTATGAAAAAAATTGGTGGTTTGTTAATAATTATTATGGGAATTTTACTTCTTACTGATAAATTAAGTATATTTTTATAAGATTATTTAAGGTTAAAATCTATTACAATTAAAAATATGAAAAATAGTTTATTACTATCCAAATTTTTAAATTGACTACTTATCAGCCATTAATGTTTCTAGAGCTCCACAAAGGCTCTCTCAACATTAATGGACGCCGCATAGTCTTATTAAAACTTTATATGTAATTCAATTATTTTTTAATTAAATTTATTAAAATGTAATAGTTTAATATAAATTAAAATTATTTAAGGAGGTTTTAGCAGATGAAAGGGCTAAAAAAATTGTTTTTAGGAATTATGATGTTATTAATGGGAGCAGTAGCTTTTGGGGCAGAGATGGATTTGTCAAAAGTTACCTTAAAAGATGTGAATGGAATGAGTTATTCTTTTGGAAAAGATGGAAAACCAACTTATGTTAAGTTTTGGGCTTCTTGGTGTCCAATTTGTCTTTCTGGATTAGAAGATATAGATAATCTTAGCAAAGAAAAGAAAGATTTTGAAGTTGTTACTGTTGTTTCTCCTGGGCTAGTTGGGGAAAAGAAAACAGAAGATTTTAAAAAATGGTATAAATCTTTGGAATATAAGAATATAAAAGTTTTATTAGATGAGAAAGGTGAATTATCAAAGATATTAAATGTTCGTGTTTATCCAACTTCTGTTGTTGTAAATAAAGCTGGGAAAGCTGAAAAAGTTCTTCCAGGTCATTTAGAAAAAGCAGAAATAAAAAAATTATTTTCTTCTAAAATGATGATGAATGATAAAGGAATGAAAGACACTATGATGAAAGATAATCATATGATGAACGATGGAAAGATGAAAGATAACATGATGAAAGATGACAAAATGATGAATGATAAACATATGATGAAAGATGATAAAATGAGTATGGAAAAAAAAACATCAATGTAAAACATGTTAATAAAAATATTCGTGAAATATATTTAGCAGGAGGCTGTTTTTGGGGTGTAGAAGCATATATGGAAAAAATATATGGTGTAATAGATGTAACTTCTGGATATGCAAATGGAAAAACTAAAAATCCTAAATACCAAGACTTACATAGTTCAGGACATGCTGAAACAGTCCATGTTAAGTATGATGCAAGTAAAGTAAATCTTTCAACTTTATTAAAATATTATTTTAAAATTATTGATCCAACAAGTGTAAATAAACAAGGAAATGATAGAGGTTCACAATATAGAACAGGAATTTATTATATAAATCAAAATGATAAATCTGTTATTCAAGATGAAATAAAAGAACAACAAAAAAAATATTCTCAAAAAATTGTAGTGGAAGTTTTACCTTTAAAAGAATATTATTTAGCAGAAGAATATCATCAAGATTATTTGAAAAAAAATCCTAATGGTTATTGTCATATTGATTTATCAAAAGCAGATGATATAATAATAGATGAAAAAAAATATCCAAAATTATCTGAAAAAGAATTAAAAATGAAATTAAATTCAAAACAATATGAAGTGACACAAAATGGAGATACAGAAAGAGCATTTCAAAATGATTATTGGGACTTTTTTGACAAAGGAATTTATGTGGACATAACAACAGGAGAACCATTATTTTCTTCAACTGATAAATATGCTTCTCAATGTGGCTGGCCTAGTTTTGTAAAACCTATTGTTCCAGAAGTTGTATCTTACCATAAAGATACTAGTTTCAATATGATAAGAACAGAAGTAAGAAGCAGAAGTGGAAAAGCACATTTAGGACATGTATTTGATGATGGACCAAGAGATAGAGGGGGAAAAAGATATTGTATCAATAGTGCAGCAATACAATTTATTCCTTATGCAGAAATGGAAGCAAAAGGTTATGGATATTTATTACCACTTGTAAAATAAAAGTAAAAGAGAATTAAAAGGAGAAAGATTGTGTATAAGTTAATGATTGCAGATGATGAACCTTTAATTAGGAGGGGTATAAAACAACTAATAGATTTATCTTCTTTACAAATTGGAGAAATTCATGAGGCTTCAACGGGAGAAGAGGCATTAAAAGTATTTGAGGAGTTTAGACCTGAAATTGTTTTAATGGATATTAATATGCCAAAAATTGATGGATTATCGGTTGCAAAAAAGATAAAATCAATAAATCCTGATACAAAAATAGCAATCATTACAGGATACAATTATTTTGATTAAAACCACGGTCACAAACTCATTGCTCTTGCACTCGTTAGGGTGTTAGCTGTAAGTTAGACCGTACAAGTATAGTCAGCATATATAGAAATATGTATGTAGAGATAGCGACTTAAAAGAGCTATCCAATACTACTTGAATTGCTGGAAACCCCTAAAGCTAGTATAACTACAACATAACACCTTAAAACAAGATGTAAGTGTGAAAGTGGCGAAAGCAGAAAAAATATACTAGATGGTGCAAGGTTAAATCCTAAACATTTTAATAATGGGCAATCAGCAGCCAAGACCGAAAGGTAAGGTTCAACGACTATTCCTCTTGAGGGAAGTACACCAAAGCTGGTGGAAGTGGGTAGACCCAAACAGATAAAGCTGTGGGATAAGATATAGTCTGTGCTTAATAGAAATATTAAGAAGTTCATAAGAGAACTGCATAAGTGGTAGCGTACTTATGTGAACGACAACCTCTAAAACGACTAAGTCAGTTTTTAGGTTTATATATTTAAAAAAATTTTACTTTTTCATTTACTTATAGTATAAATATAGTATACTACATATAAGTAAATGGAGGTGAAATCATTTGGAAAAAGCATATAA
>UMEM01006302.1_pt1 | contig 24404 bp, 20 predicted proteins | sample 1964761 | NCBI WGS metagenome assembly UMEM01 (sample SAMEA4836021, study PRJEB28245) | human gut metagenome | biome: gut microbiome; material: fecal sample | place: Denmark | collected 2008 | reverse complement strand
TAATCAAGGGTCTATACGCCACCTGTTCATCGTGGCATATAGACCCTTGTCGTTTCCCGTGAAGTGCTGTAAAAATCACTGTATTAAGGACTTATACAATATTCTTTTCTTGTTCAGCAGCAAACGCCAGCATATAACTTATCTATTGGAAATATCAAATCCCAATTCTTTCCCCAAACGATATTACCAAACTCTATCTTGAACTTTTTGAATTTGTTTTCATTCAAGTAAGAGTTATATTGCGGATGTGGGTGATTTCTGATAAAAGCACCTACATCTATCGTCTTAATGGTGTCATCATTAAAGTGTAATTCAACTTTTAATGGCGCCACATATTTTGCAGAAACGATACTTAAGTTCATAATTTCTTCGTTATTTTAGTTGAACGTGTATTGGTTCATGCTCATTTGAATAGAACAGAAAGATAAATCCGAAGTATTCAAATATCTTTGGCATCGCAACCTCCTTTTTTAATCTATCTTGGTTGCAAAGATAAGCTTTTATTTTGAAAGTGCAAAGAAAACGGGAGAAAAGTTTCGGGAAAAGTTAGGATTTCAAAACCACTGCCCACACCCATATCATCCACCCAACAGGTATCAAGACACGATGAAGGGTCTATACGCCACCTTTTCATCGTGGCATATAGACCCTTGTCGTTTCCCGTGAGGTGCGGGGGGATATGTTTGCTGGGCAACTTATACTCCTGCCCAGCTTAGGAGTTAAACTTGATAGTACAGCCTTTTATTCCCAACTCCTTACAGATCTAAATTATTACAAGCACCTTGCCCCCTTAATGCATAGAATGACCACAAATTATAGACTTAAAATGATTGTTTATAAATTTTCTATCTGCATGGTAGGCAGAATCTGCATAAGGTGTTTGTGAAGCTTTCCATAAGCTACCATATCGGTCTTCATTCAGCTCTTTTTGGTCGGAAGAAAGAATCAAATCAATTCTATATTCAGTTCCTTGATCGAAAATTTGAGAAACAAGCTCTTCGGCATACTCAATTGCTCCAAACCTTAGTGTTCGAAGGTCAGGACAATTTAAGAATGCTCCAGAATGAATAGTCCTAAGTTTAGGAGCCTCAAATACTTGAAGTGTCATATTGCTACAAATAGCATACTCTCCAATTTCTTCGACATCCGTTAACTTTAGTTTTTTTACATGTGGAATCTCTGAAAGAGCATAATTCCAAACCGTCTTTAATCCCATAATGGTAAGATTGATATTGTCATCTTTGGCACTTCCAAGGACACTTTTTATTGCCTCCATATCATCATTCGTCATATCGTCAGAAAGAACAAGACGGATGTCTGCCTTCCCTTTATTTAGTTCTTTCTCGATAGTGCTTTGCATTTCCTCTGTACTCAAACCTACCAAAGACATAGCAGTCGCATCCAGCGCATAGCTCTTGTTGGCATCAATGTTTTTTTGGAAAAAATAATCAGCCAAAGTCACATCGGCATTTTTCACAACTATTGACGAATACTCAAAAAACTTACTGTACAAATACACATTGCCTTTTTCATCAGGCGTAAGAGTGTAGGTATTATCAGAATAGCCTCTAGTGTTGGCTGGAGTGATAAACTTGGCAATAACGGTAACAGAACCATCTTGATTTGTAGCAATACGCAAGCGTGAATAGTTGCGTGTTGCATTGGCAAAAGATACATTTATACCCTGACCATTAGGGGTGATATTGGCTTCTCCCTCGATGTATTCATCCGTTCCTGCAACCTTACCTTCTTTCAAAACTAATGTGCCGGCTTCCCATTTGTAATTAGGGGCATAATATACATGAGGAAAGGTTGGCACTTCGTCTATTTTATAAGACAACTCGCCACTTGTCAATTCCCAGTTACTGCCATTATATGTAAAAGCAGCATACTTAGTCCCAAAAGTCTTACTGGTCATCTCCAGAAGCAACTCATCTCCTTTTGCCCATGAAGTCTTGCCCGGATCAGGTGTACCTATAGTACGAGTCTGTGAATCTCCGAATGCCGGAAATTCACCAACAACCAACTGTACGTTGCTCTTGCCTGTTGTTGCGGTTGTTTCTTCTATATCACTTGTGCATGACGCCATTACTATTGTAACGACAGCCAGCATGATGTATTGAAATATCTTTTTCATATTCTTCCCTCCAATTATTTGAGATCATCTTCATTTGTCCAACCTTTCAAATCATCTACGCTGATTTGGGTCAGTTCAACTTTGTCTTTTCCTACATCGAGTTTGTAGGTGTAGCGTTTACCCTCTTCAAAGTCTGTATCTGACATCATTTTAGCATGGAAGTTTTTATCACCTATCTTGAATTTCAAGAAAATCTCGTTAGTTTTGTATGAACCAGGAATAACGATTGCAGAAAACATACCATCGTCATGCTTACAGGCTTTTACCCAATCAGGATTACCAATAGGTGTACTCATGACAAATTGCCTCCGTTCTATGTCTCTATTAAAACGAACACTGGTGTGTTTAGAATACACTTGTGGTTCACTAATATGCATATTAGGATAATCTGCTGTACCGACATGATATACTATTGTAACCATAGACATACGATGCTTCATAGGAATATCTACATAATCTTTAGGGATACCGTACCAATAGCCGTTTATTAAATCTGCCTTTTTCAAAAGGTCTTCATCACTTTGGTCAGGATGTAAATTATAGATAGAAGGATTGGTTATATCAGAATGATACCAAGCAATCAATTCGCATCTTTCCTCTCTTTCCCAACGAATTGTTTTGACAGAATTCCAACGTGCTTGTCCATTTTCTTCTATATATTGATATTTGCCTGTGTTTGTAGATTCATCACCGTAAATTTGCAGTACACTTATTAGGTCCTCATTCTCCCAATTGTCACCGTGTCCCAATGTATTGACACGAGTCTGCATACCTCCAACAGAGAAAGTGGCATTGATTTCCTGCCCTTTCAGCGTTGGAGCCATATCTTCATTTTGCGTACATGCAGTAAAGCCCATAGCCATAAGGCCCATTACCGCATAGGAAATTCTTTGTTTTATCGTCTTCATAATCTTCAGTTTTTTATTGTTAGTGAGTTAGTGAGCGGCCAAGCTCACTAACCCTGTATTCCCTATTTTCAGTACCTTATTTATCATTACAAATCTATATCTGCGTCTAAATCACTTGAATCACCATTTTCCCAAGGAACTATATTAGCTTTTTCTATAGTAATCCCCGTATTTTTAACAGTTATGTTGTATGTATATTTTTTGCCACCTTCAAATTGTCCATTGGTGGATGGTGTTATAGGGGTTGTGTATTTTACTTCGCTATCATTCAACAACAAGTAAATCTCTATATCCATTTTATTGCTTTCAAGGCTTTGCGGCAACATGATATAAGCAAAACTTTCTTCGCTTTCAAAAGGTACATCATTAAAAACACGAGTAAGAGTAGCTCTGTCACCAATAGTTTCAACCGAACCTGTTCTTGTGTCAAATTTACCGCTTGTAAATATTCCTTTCATATTCAAGCTATTGAATTTATAATTGTTATATTTGACACCCTGCCCTGGTTTAATTTTGAATTCAACCAAACTCATACAATGCTTAAAGCGATGTTCGATATCTGTAAAATTCACAATTGGAGATGCTTTGCTTGCAGTAGCTCCTGAGGCAAAAAGTACATCAGCCTTACAAGGTTGGTTTGCTTCTACCTCAGCCATATTCCAATTCATTTTACCATCAGTTAAGAATTTGTTATAAGGATAGTATGCACTAAATGTTGTCTCTTTGTTGTCCTTGAAATAGATGATGTTGTTATTGTCAGCAGCTTCAAAAGTACCATCCCCATTTGTTGTTACATACTTTTTATTGTCTCCTGTTGTATAGCCAGATGATGTGGCATATACGCCAATGGCATCATTCTTAGACCATGTATCGTCAGTGGTGGCGCGTGTGGCGTTTTTAACAATATCCGCCTGTACGGTAGCAGCAACAGGACCATTGTTGCCGATACCGTCTTCTTCGTTAGCGCAAGCTGCAAACAGCAATGCTGCGGCAGCGATGTATAAGAATCTAAATTTCTTCATAAATGTTGTATTTTAAGTGTTGTTATTGTGCTACATGTTCATTATTGTCTCCTGCCTCTGTCCAAGGCTTAATGGTTCCAGAAATCTCTACGGCAGAACGACTCAATTTTACTACTGTATAGTGGTATCTGTTGCCACCCTCAAGTTTTACAGGCATTGTCCATACGAAAGGAGCATCGTAGCCATTGTTGAGGTCAAACTCTATCACTCGGCTTGCTTCTTCTGTAGGGAGCAGGATTGCCTCATACAGCTTGCCAGCTTGGGTAGTTTTCATCTTGATGTCCGTAGGATTTCCTTCACCAGAGATAGTCCCATCCACAAGATTGAAAGTGGCTTTGGTATTCTGACCTTTCACTGTCACAGTCATTTTCTTAAGGTCTTCTTGCGTGAGACCGTTACCAGGTTGAACATCCAAAACAAGATTGCTTAACTTATGGTAGAACTTCAAGAATACCTGTGGCGTAGCTTTGTTGCAGCCTTCTGTCTTGGCATACATGAAGTCGATAGCTTCTTGTTTCCCTTGGTCTGTTACATCAAGTGCTACCTTGTAATCATTGACAGTGGTCTGTGGATAGTAAGAATAGAAGTCCACATCTCCATCTATCGGGAAGAAAACAGTCTTACCTCCAGAAACAGGTGAAAAGCCTATACTTCCACTTGTCTGATAGCAAATATTGTCAACACCCTCTTGGATAGCATCTGCCGAGAGAGGCTGTTTGGTACCTGTCATGAAGATACCGATCATGTCACCTTCAGCCCAAGCTAAACCGGCAGCACGGGTGTTTACGCTAATACCACCAGTAAACTGCACGGCTACCTTATCGTTCTGGACAGAAGGTGCGGTGTCTTCTGTACTGCATGAAACCATTGCACCAGCCAAGAGTGCAAGGGCGAAAAACTTCGTCATCTTTTTCATCTTATCAATATTTTAAAAGTTATTATTATTTTATTTCTACTTCATTGTTGAGGTTCGTCCAACCGTTGATGGTAGCTTCCAGATTCATCTTCGGCTGCATCTGGTTGTAGTTGAGTCGCAACTCATACTTTCCTCCAACCTTCATCGCAGGAGCGGTGATGTCATACTCTTGCAAGGTCCCGTTAGGCAGCAAGAGGCGGAGATAAACATGAGAGGCGGGGCTTCCCTGTATGGTCGGCATCAGTCGGATGACTTCTGATTTCAGGTTTGATTCTGTAGCCAGGATAGTAGGTATTTCCACTTCCGTTGGCTCTATGCTCGGCAAACCATATTCTCCATCACTGTTCTTCAGTGTAGGGAACAGACACCAGGCTGCATCTAATGCCTTACCACTCATTTCTGTGCCTTTCGGCACATTCTCAATGATGACGGTCAGTTCCGAAAGCACGCTCTTCATAGGGTTTTGCACCACATAGCTGCCTTCCTTGTTATCTATCTTCACATCGGCAACTCCGAAATAGGCATTATGCTTCACATCTTTAGGATTGGTCAAACCTATCTGGATATTGTTCCAGTTAGTCAAAGCCCTGGTCTGGTCAGTGGTGAAGAATGGCTCTATGAGATTGGTAATAGCCAATATCTGATAATGCCCTTCAGGAAGAGCGAAGCGTTGGCTTGCCACCTCCTGTGCACTGCCACCATGTTTTTCCTCTACAAGCGAGCCGTCATCGGCATTGAATATCCAGAGCTTCACGTCTTTCACTTCCGTACCTTGGTCGGCTTCATCTGCCCAAGTGAGCGATACCGACAAGCCGCTTTCTTCCTTGCCATCATGAACATCATGGCCGCAACTTGTCAAGAGGCATGGGACGCATAACAGCACCCATAACCAAATATTAAATCTTCTTTTTGCTTTCATTATTCTATTTCGTTTTATGGGTTACTGATGATGATTGTTGAAAGGTAAGCTAATTCCTAATCTTATACCACTTTCCCACAAGAAGTTGTTCTTATGCTGATATTCCGGCATTCCATCCATACGTTCGCCAGTAAGACGAGTCAAACCGGAATAGATGCCCAATTTCAGGCATGAGGTCAGTTGATAACCAACCTGCAAGTCTGCACCATAACCCAAATGCCAGTTGGTAGAACCTTTCATCACCTTAGCATCATCGGCTATAGTCTGGATATCAGCCTTGGTCGTTACTGCATATATATGAGGTGAAACAGCCAAATCCCATCGGCTGTTAGCTGTTTGAGGGAACAACCCAAGGAGGTTAACGTTCACTCTTGCCCCATAACTGCCCATTCTGACATGGCTTTTCAGATTGGCATATTCCCAACTATCCATGCCTAAGACACCAGCTTTGTAAAGCACACCGTCGCTACCCAACCAATAGTTACGTTCTACGCAACAGTCTTGTGCCGACAAGTTCATTTCTCCATATTTAGCAGATAACTCAGCCGAGAATATGGAGTTGAAACGATAGCCCCCATATAAGCCAGCAGCCCAACCGAGACGAGTCTTGTCATGTCCGAAGCTTGAGAAGGTAGAGAAGCCGAAAGGCATTCCACCCTCTACTCCGACGTACCAGCCTTGCTGCCCCGTCTTTCCATCTTCTCTTACTTCTGCTTTCGCAAAAGAAAATGGAAGAATAAAAGCAAGCAATGCGACCAGCAATCTTTCTTTTCCAGTTAAGTAATTTCTCATATTGATCTTTTTTTTATAGAAAATATACTGTCTTTTTCCAAAGAGCAACATACTTTTTTCTTAGTTAAAACTTTCTTCATATCTATTATGTTTTGATTATAATTTACAATATTTTAAATCCTTCATGATACAGATTGTAAAAATCCTGGTGCAAAGTTAAGGGTTTTATATGAAAGTGGGGGGGTAATATTTGTTTTTTCAGGTATGATTTTTTGGTTTTAGGTGTCTCATTCGTGAGCAATGCGACACCTTGTTAGTATTCTTTAACGTTTCCAGACTCTATTCAAGCCCAGAATCTGTGTAAATCTTTAGCCGGCACCAGCGCGTAACGGAATTGAAAATCGCTGGCCGAAGGGTAAAGCAAAGGTAAAGGGCATAGGGGGATCATTCTTTCGGCCAAATTGTTTTGTACATTGGCCAAACATCCATTTGTGGAACAGGAGTCAATTTTGCAAATTGATTCTTTTCATAGAAACCTACTGCGCTATAATTAGAGGTATGCCAAGCTCTTACTGTCAAGAAGACGCAACCAGCATATCTTTGGTTTCTAGCCATCGAAGCTATTTCTTCAATTAAGGCTGAACCTAGATGTAAGCTTTGAAATTTTTTATCAATAGCTAAGTAGGCAATTTCTAAAGCGGGATAAGTATATTTTTGTTCGAATTGTTCTCGGAAAGTTTCTTTTACCGCAGGTAAATCGGTTCCTGCTGCACCTATACGCATATCATCAAAATCATCTGAATCTATGTCAACGGAGTCGAATGCTAAGGCGAAAATAGCAACAATCGTGTTATTCGCTTTTAAGCGGACACAAAATGTCTTACAATAATGACTCTCTTCACAATCTTGTAAGTGATTATGAAGAAAGTCATCCATTTTGTCTTTTCCTGTATAGAAATTTATCAACTCATCAAAGTCTGATAAAAGTTCTATTTTGTATTCTTCTAAATTCATTCTAAATTCCACTCAAATTTATATGGATAATTTGATGTCTTTGTGGCATCATCTTTCTTTGCTTTTGCACCGATGGATGCAAGAGCGGCTTTACGAACAGCTTGTGCGTATTTGCCTTTAGCTAAAACTTTTGGTGCATTTATTCCTAACATAATTATATCATTTAAATGTTTGTGATGCAAACGAGCGCAATGAAAGCTTGCTTTCAAATTGCCGAGGGCAGCTTTTCTTTTGCAAAATTAAGCAATATTTCTGTAACTTCCAAATATTTAGCAGGTTATTTTGTTCTTTTTAGTATTAAAACGCATATTAAAAGCTTTTGGGCCTTCAGCCCGTACTTAAACCACATGCGAAAGTTCAGTCTATATTTGTCGGAATCTCCAAATGTTTTCTAAGAAATCTGCTTATCAAGCATGGAATTTAATCCAAAAAGTTCTAATTGCCATAAATTTCTCATTATGAGTCAACGGAAGAACCGCTTTATACCCCATCTTCTTCATCTTCTTCATCTTCAGCAGAAGCGTTGGTATCCAACTTCTCATCCTTTGAAATAGAAATACTACCCATTCGGGAAATCTTAAGTACCAGAGGTACATATTCATCACTGGTAACATCAGGCGACCCAACACTTGCTGCGAAGTAAAGATAATCACCTTCTGCTTTCACATACACAATACCAAGCAAAGCACCCATGTCCTGTGTATGTTTGTCAATATAGGATGTGAAATCTTTCTTTGTGAAAGTACGGCTAAAGAATTCTGAGCCATCGCTTCTCAATACCTTAACCGAAATTCTGTTATCATAATACTTGGTGTTTTCGTCCAACTGGAGAACCGGAAGTTCCTTGTCAGAACTACGCTTCACCACCACTTTATAATGAGAACCAACCCAGTCAGCCTCCCTGGTCTGCTCATAATCACTCATTTTCTGAGTAGCTTTGTTCACAACCTTAGCCACCGGTTTAGGAGCAATAATGATATTACTCTTCTTCTTTTCTGTACAAGCCGTCAAGCTAGAAATAGCCAAAAGACCTATTAATATATAATCAATTCGTTTCATTCCGTTATTTTTTCTTACTGCAAAAGTACATTTTTCTTTTGAAATAGCCAAAGAAAAGAACCGAAATCTACATTCTTACACAAAATCAGATGCAAAAAGACGCCTACTTTCACAAGCAGACGCCTTAACATACCTAAATACTAACTAATAAATTTCCTATTGAATCTTACACGATATAATAAAAGTTCAGTTTATGAATTCTAATCGTAACTTTGACGAAAAGAAAATGAAAAGGTTTAATCAAGATATAAAAAAAAGTGCTTTTTCTGCTTTTTTTTTCATTTCTTAGCAAAAGAACATCAAAAAAAACGATTTTGTTTTGTTTTTCGAACAATTTGCCGTACCTTTGCAGCATAATAAAGACATTAAGTATGAAAAATAGGTTAATATTTATCATTTCTGTATTTTTTGCCTTCATTTCATGTTCGCATCAGCAAACAGAAAAGAAGGAGCAAGTCATCGACACAATACCTGTGATGGTGATGCAGATACAGAAATGCAATCGCTTATATACAGCAGAAGCTCATGTTCATAAGATTATAACTCATGATGACCAGCTCAATCTGAAGGGCTCACTGTTCAAGAAAGACTTTAATATTCATGTTCCCGGCTCAAACCGCAAGGTGGCCATTCCGATGGATGCGACATTAAAAGCTTATGTAGACTTTTCAGGATTCTCTGCTAAGAACGTTAACCGACAAGGTGACAAGATAGAAATCATCTTACCAGACCCAAAAGTGATGCTCACCAGCAGTAAAATCAATCACGAAGGTGTAAGACAATTCGTTTCGCTCACCAGAAAGAACTACAGTGATGCAGAACTGTCACAATTCGAACAACAAGGCAGGGAAAGTATCATTCGCGATATCCCGAACCTAGATATTCTTGAACAGGCACGCCAAAGTGCAGCAAATACCCTGATTCCGATGTTACAGGACATGGGATTCGCAGAAGAGAATATCAAAATCAGTTTCAGGAAGAAATTCACTTTCAACGATCTGAAGACTCTTCTGGATAAGACAACTATCGAAAAGAATCATTAAGCGAGGAGAACAATGATATGAAAAGAATACAAATCATCGTACTATTAGCACTGATCCTTATTCTGGGTGGAGCCTTCTATTGGCTCACCAAAGACAACGAGGTCAGCGTGGTACAGGAAGATAAGACAACCCTCTCACCCACTCAGGTAGAAAGCATCGAGAATATCGGTCAATGGGAATTTCTATCTGTAAGTGATGAAGAACTGATAGATACTATACGCCGTGGCTTTTGGGGCGACGACCAACTGGTACGTATCTATTACGGAACGTTGCGCTTGGGTATCGATATGAAGGATGTAAAAAAAGGATGGCTACAAGCCAGCCAGGACAGCATCGTTTGCACTTTACCTCCTATCAAACTGCTGGACCATAACTTCATAGACGAAGCGAAGACCAAGAGTTTCTTTGAAGAAGGCAAATGGACAGGCAGCGACAGACAGGCTATGTATGAGCGTGCTTATCAAGCTATGAAGAAACGTTGCTTCAACCGTACCAATATCTATACTGCACAGGCGAATGCCAAGACTCAGTTTAGAGAGATGCTGAAAGCAATGGGATTCAAAAACGTAAAGATAGAATTTGAGAAATAACAAGGTTATAATACATAAGTAACTGCGTTATCAGGAATAAAAAATATAGATATAAGATAAACATAAAATTTTTAAGAGATGGATGCAATAAACGATTTTTTCACCGCATTTAGTTCATTCCTCTGGGGATGGCCTATGATTATCCTGCTGTTGGGAACCCACATCTTTCTGACCATCCGCTTGCGCTTTCCACAACGCAAGATTTTCAAGGCAATCAAACTGTCTGTAAAGAAAGATAAGAATGCCACAGGAGATGTTTCACAGTTCAGAGCACTGGCAACAGCATTGGCAGCTACAATCGGTACCGGTAATATCATCGGTGTGGCTACAGCTATCGCTCTTGGCGGACCAGGAGCCGTACTCTGGTGCTGGTTAACCGGTGTCTTTGGTATTTCTACCAAATATGCCGAAGGATTACTCGCCGTAAAATATCGCGTAAAGACCAAGCGAGGCACAATGTTGGGTGGTCCTATGTATGCCCTGGAAAAAGGATTGGGCTGGAAATGGCTTGCAGTCCTGTTCGCCCTCTTTGCCGCATTGGCATCATTCGGAATCGGTAGCACAGTACAGGCAAATGCCATCTCTACCCTGGTAGAAAACCAATACGGCATTTCTCCTTACATTACAGGTGCCATCGTTACGGCTTTAGGAGCAGCAGTGATTCTTGGAGGCGTGAAAAGTATCTCCAAGGTTTGCGGCATGCTGGTACCTTTCATGGCACTCTTTTATGTATTAGGCTGCATCTACATTCTCTGTGTAAATCATGCTTATTTATTGCCTGCCATCCACGTAATCTTTGACTCAGCATTCACGACTAAGGCTGCAGGTGGCGGCTTCGCTGGAAGTACCATGATGATTGCAGCCCGCTATGGTATAGCCCGCGGATTGTTCTCTAACGAAAGTGGTCTGGGTTCGGCACCCATCGTTGCTGCAGCAGCCCAAACCCGTAACCCTGTGCGCCAGGCATTGGTTTCATCTACCGGTACCTTTTGGGATACAGTCATCATCTGTGCCCTTACAGGTCTTGTCATCACCTCAAGTATCATAGCATATCCAGACATCGACTATCATAACGGAGCAGCACTCACCAAGGCTGCCTTCAGTAAGATTCCATATATCGGAGCTCCGATATTGACCATCGGACTGGCAACATTTGCATTCAGTACGACATTGGGATGGAGTTATTATGGAGAACGGTGTGTAGAATATCTGAAAGGCAAAAAGTGGATGCTCTGTTTCCGCATACTCTATATTGCTACTATCTTCCTGGGTAGTGTCATCAGTCTGGGACTGGTTTGGAACATTGCCGACTGCATGAATGCTTTAATGGCCATACCAAACCTTATCTCCCTGCTCTGCCTGAGTGGTATCATAGTGCATGAAACCAGAAAGTATCTGTGGAGAGACCAGTTAGATAAAGACATGGACGAAAAAGAAATAGAGGAATTAGAATAAAGACACAGAAAGGAAATACCCTGAAAGGGAGTAAAAATACAAAAGCTCGGTATTGCATCACTGCAGACCGAGCTTTTATTATTAAATCAACAAAAACTAATAAAATATCTTTTCTAAAAACCAAAAAACCTATTCGCTATGAACTTATGGTGCAAAGATACTACAGTTTGCGCAATAAACAGCACATTTTCTGTTGATTTCTATACTTTTTATTGGGCAAACGTTTGCACAGTTTGCCCTATCAGATTACAATTTATACTGAAGATGTTTCATTGCATGACCACCCCAAGTGGTATCATTAACATACTGGAAACCAACCTTCGTATAGAGACGCTCCGCTTTCGGATTGCCTTTATCACAAAGCAAGCCTACAGCAGGAAGTCCCAGCTCTCTTGCGCGAGAGATAGCAGCATCCAACAATTTAGATGCAATACCTTTTCCACGGTATTGATTAGAAACTGCCAAACTATCCAAATAGAACTCACCTTCCTCTGTTTCAAGCTCCATAGCCGAATAGTCTATTCCAAAAGCCACGATTGCAGCCTCAATAAAGCGCTTACGTAATCTTTTGACGTCAGCACCATCGTATGCAACCAAGATGCCAACAAGAATGCCATCAGTAGACATAGCAACCAATGTATTCTTATAACTATACTGACTGTCCTCCATCTCTACAAGTTTAGTCATCATACGGTGAAAATCAACCAATGTATGCTGAGGTCCAGCAAAATTTTGGCAACACTGCGCATTCATCGCCTCCATGATAAGCGATGCGATATGCGAAGCCTTGTCAGGCGTAGCCTGTTCTATTTGAATTTTCATTATATTGTTTTTATTTTATTGTTTTATTATTGTTATTTCTTTCATGTTCCAGCATCGTGAGGAAATTCTACAATTACTTTTTTCATGATTGCTGATTGGCTTTGATGCCTTATCGTTTACAAAGTTACGTATATTTTTTGATAAGAGCAAGTTTTTTATATTTTTTATTCGAAAAAGTTTTTTTATTCGAAAAAAAGATGTATCTTTGCCGCAGGTTTTGAAGCTAAATTTCTATTACTAGTATAATAGAGATACCCAAATCCCTTGGGTCCCAATGCTTCAAAACCTTTTTCGTTTTTAAGAGCGAAAAAAGAGGGTGTGTCATAAATCAGGATAATAGTTGGTGTATAACAGTTGACTACCGCATGCACAACAGGTGTTGTGCATGCGCATATCAGCTGTTATGCAAGCGCACAACAGCTGTTGTGCGACCGAAGATACTGACTGTCTCAACAACATATCCTATCTCTTTCAACAACTTATTCTATCTCTTTCAACAACATATCCTATCTCTTTCAGCAACATATCCTATCTCTTCCAGCAACATAACCCATATTTACCAACGACAAGAAGAGGGTGAATCATAAACTTATGACACATCCTCTTCTTCGCAATATAAATCCTTAATGTTTTGTTTTTCAGAATATTACTATAATCACAAAGCTACAGAAGCATCCTTTAAGTCTACTGCCTGTGCCTTGAGGGTTCCCTTTCCTTTTATCACAACGACACATTTTCCGAAGAATGCCTTGCGATGTGAATCGGTGAAACGCTCCAAAGAAGTCTGACATCCATTATCTGTTCCCAGAATCTTTGGCGTTTTCAGGAAACCATGACCACTTACATCCTGTTCTCCTGAGACAGAGAAGAAAATCCGGTTATCTGCGTTCGGACAGAGATTGCCGTCTTTGTCTACCACATTCACCTCGACAAAGGTGGTCGGATCTGAAGAGCCAAAAGCCTGACAGCCCTGATAGGTCTTCTTCAACACAAGATGATGAGGAGCTCCTGCTGTTTTTATGACCTGCTCTCTAAGAACTTTACCATTCTTTCTGGCTACAACCTTCACTTCTCCCGGTTCAAAGTTTACGCGCCACATCACATGATATTCAGTACTCTTTCTGAAAGCATCGCCTTCATTCTTTGCCCCGTAGACTGTCTTCTTGCGGATGCCCTGACTCTTACCATTGATAAAGAGTTCTACCTCATCGGCATGATTATAATAACACCACATGTCGATGGTCTGTCCCGGCAGCCAGTTCCAATGAGGGAAGAGATGAAGCACATCTTTCTGACTCCACTCACTCTGATACATATAATAGCTGTCTTTTGGAAGACCCGCCAAATCGATAATGCCAAAATAACTGCTACGGGCAGGATAAGCATAAGGAGTAGGTTCACCGATATAATCGAAACCGGTCCAGATAAACTGTCCGCCCACAAAGTCGTTGTGCTTCACCACATCCCAGGTTTCTTCGTGGGTACTACTCCATGATGCGTGGAAATTATCATAAGCCGAACACATAAACGAAGGATCGGTATAAGGCAACCACCATTCCTTTGGCGCAGTATAAATGCTGTCGCTAGGCATCATATAGTAGCCACGAGTCTGCAAGGCAGAAACACTCTCCGACAGAATGAAAGGCTTGCCAGGGAAATTCTTTGGCACATCCTTCACCCACTGATGGTGATAATTGAAACCTATAACATCAATAGCCCCACTCTTAAAGAGATGATTCTTCGGATCAGGCTCATTACAGCCAGCAGTAACAGGGCGTGTGCCCCAAGGATCATACTCCTTCACGATTTTTGCCAGATGCTGGGTAAGAAGCGAATTGACACTCAGTTCATCACTATGTGCCAAGGTTGAAGCATCATGACCGGCATTCAGAATCAGGTTAGCCTGCTCCAGACTGAGCGTATCAGCAGCCGCATCCGACCATTGTTCGAGAACCTCATTACCTATACTCCACATGATGATACTTGGATGATTACGGTCGCGCTTGATGAGATCAGACAGGTCTTTCTTATGCCATTCATCGAAGAAACGGGCATAATCGCCATTCGATTTCTTGCGGCGCCACATGTCGAAACTCTCGTCCATCACGAGGAAACCCATCGAATCGCACATGTTCAGGAGTTCTGGTGCCGGAGGATTATGACTGCTTCGGATAGCGTTCACGCCCATATCGCGAAGGATGGTAAGCTTACGGTGCATCGCATCCTCATTAACGGCAGCACCCAGGCAACCGAAATCATGATGCTCACAGACACCATTTATCTTGAGATTCCTGCCATTGAGGAAGAAACCCTTCTTTGCATCAAACTTCACATCGCGGAAACCGGCAGTTGACGTAGCAACATCCACTACCTTCCCATTTACTAACAGCTCGCTCTTGACGGTATAGAGATATCCCTTTCCGATGTCCCAAAGATGCGGATTCTTCACCTTGAGTTTCTGTTCCCGAACACCCTGACTCTTGGCTACGATCTTTCCGGCAGCATCATAGATTGTATTACGGACAGAGAGTTTCATCTTATTACCGGAAGCAGCGAAATCCACCTTCACCCTGACATCACCCTGTGGAGAAGTTGCTACATACTGTCCCCATTGGGGAATATAAGCAGTTTTCATGGTTTTGGTGAGCCAGACATGGCGGTAAATACCGCAACCGGAATACCAGCGGCTGTTAGGCTGGTCGCTGTTGTCTACCTTCACAGCAATGACGTTATCACCCTTCTTATTAATATAAGGTGTAAGATCATACTCGAATGTACTGTATCCATAAGGACGGGTTCCGAGTTTATGCCCATTGATATACACGGTAGAATTCATATATACTCCATCAAAGGTGATGGTAAACCGGTCATACTTTTCCTTCGGATTCACCGAGAAGTGCTTACGGTACCATCCGATGCCACCCGGCAATGCACCACCACCGGCTCCCGAAGGATTCGAAGGAGAGAAATCGCCCTCTATCGCCCAATCGTGTGGAAGATTCAAACTTCGCCAATGCCGGTCTGAATAATCAGACTTTGACATTCCGGCACTATCTGATAAAGTGAAAAGCCAGCCTTTATCAAAAGACTGATGTTCGCGGGCGTTCAACTGATGAGCTAAAAGCCCACTCATCAAAACTACGCCCAATAATGTTTTCTTGTTCATTCCTATCATATAAGAAATCCCACAGATAGCACAGAGTTACACAGATTAATCTTTTCTGAGAATATAAAAAAAATCTGTGAAATCTGTGTCATCTGTGGGAGATTAGACTACTTCAGTTTTACAGTAACTGCCTTACCAGCATACTTCACCATCTTGCCCTTAGGCGCCTTGGCGAGGCTGATACCCTGCTGGTTGTTATCACTAACAAGTACGATATTGAAGCGACGCTTCTGGAGCATACCGTCGAAAGAACCCTTACGGGCAGCAATAGTAATGGTCTTCTGAGCATCATTATATTTGAAGTCTATCATAGCATACTTACCCTTCTCGTAGTTGTAGTTGGTTCCCTCATCCTCATAGAGTGTATAAGAACCGTCCTTGCCTGCATAGACATAGAGGTCGATGAGCTCAGCCTTCTTCTGATCGCTCCACTCCATCTCTGGACCCACAGGAAGAATAGAACCCTCTGGAACAAAGACTGGAATCTTATCGAAAGGCGCATCGGCTACGATTGTCTGTCCACCGGCATAGTGCTTACCGGTATAGAAATCATACCAGCCCTTCTGCTTAGGAAGATAAACTTTGCGGCTGTACTTCTGATACTCGCCTACAGGACAAGCCATGAGAGCAGGACCGAACATCCACTGGTCTTTGATGTCGTAAACATTGTCATCGCCGTTGAAGTCCATCACCAAACCACGCATCATCGTATAGTCCTTGAAGTGAACCATACCAGCCATACTATAGAGGTAAGGCATCAGACGGTAACGGAGTTTATCGTAAGCCACGATGGTCTTGTAAGCAGGATGATCTGCCGGAGCAATATTCCAAACCTCACGGGTAGGCCACTGGCCATGAGTACGATAAAGAGGTACGAAGCAACCGAACTGGTTCCAACGCGCCTGCAACTCGCGCCATTCCTTCAAGTCAGCATTTTCCTTACCGGTCTTATCAAATTCCTGCTGGGCAGCAACATAACGGTTCTCTACACAGAAACCGCCCTGGTCCATTCCCCAGAAAGGCAGACCTGCCATAGAATAGTTCAAACCGGCTGTCATCTGGGCACGCATATCTTCCCAACGGGTAGCGATGTCGCCAGACCAGGTAGCCGTACTGTAGCGCTGCTCACCGGCAAAACCGGAACGGGTCAGGAGGAAGACACGCTGGTTAGGGTTCACGCTGCGCTGTCCGTTATAGATAGCATCAGCATTCACGATGCTGTAAGCATTGAAATATTCGGTAGATGTACCGAGGGCAGTTGGACCGGAAAGAGCCTTGCGGTACCACATCGGGGTACAGTCACGAACGTTTGGTTCTGATGCATCCATCCACCATGCATCGATTCCGAACTTATACTTGGTATAAAGATTCTCGTCCATCTGGCGCCAGAACATCTTGCGGGCGCCATCAGAATAGGCATCATAGAATGAACCGCGGAAGCCGAGCCAGTCGTGAATATCATCCTTGATAGCCTGATGATACATCCAGCCCTTGCTGTCGAGTTCCTTATAGTTCTTGACCGTATCATAGAACTTAGGCCATACGGAAATCATGAAGCGACCATTCATCGCATGTACGCTGTCGAGCATCGCCTGTGGGTTTGGATAGCGGGCAGCCTCAAACTCATGACTTCCCCATGAATCCAGTTTCCAGTAGTTCCAGTCCTGAACGATATTGTCTACAGGAATATGCAGGTCGCGGAACTTCTTCATGTTGTCCTCGATGTCCTTGCTGCTCTGATAGCGCTCACGGCTCTGCCAGAAACCGAGGGTCCACTTAGGATAAAGCGAAGCCTTGCCGGTAAGCGTACGGTAACCGGAAATCACCTCATCGAGATTCTGACCGGCGATGAAATAATAGTCCATATCCGGCGACATTTCACTCCAGATGCTCAACTGGTTCTTCTCTGCCTCAGAACGAGGAGCTGCTACGCGAAGTCCGCAGTAGGAAACATCACCATCTGGCTGCCACTCGATACGGATAGGAGTCTTTACGCCCTTCTTGATAGGAGTTTCAAACTTATAAGAGTTCGGATTCCAGGCTGTACGCCAGCGCTCAGGAACTACCAGTTTGCCGTCGATATAAATCTTCATGTAACCGGCATAATAGAGGATAAACTGATAGAAGCTGTTGGTCGGAGCCTCTACATAACCCTCATACACCACCTTGGAGCCATTCAGTGCAAAACCCTTTGGCAGGTTCTGAATGCCGCCCTTGTCGGTCTGGTTGCAAACCTCAGAAGTCTCAGGCATTGCATACTCAAAGTAAATGCTATCTTCGCCTCGAACAATCTTCTGACCATTCTTATCCACATAAGTACCTGTCAGCTGACCTTCCTTACCATCTTTATCATAGAGTTTGAAGGCACGGTTGAGCTGGAGATAATCTTCCGGATTACCCCAACGGCAATAAGAATAAGAATCCCAGAGGATGCCGTAGTTTTTATTAGAGATGACGAAAGGCACACTCACCTTGGTATTATACTGGAAGAGGTCTTCGTTCTTGCCCTTCATGTTGAGTTCCTCACTCTGATGCTGACCGAGACCATAGAACGCCTCGTTATCAGGAGAGTTGAAGAGCGCACGCCATGACCATCCATGCTTCTGTGCTTCAGGAACCTTGGCAATGTCTACACCGATTTCACGGTCAGGCACAGTGAACGGCTTGAAAGTCTTTCCGCCCTGAGCAACCTCGTTGAGAAGGACATTGTCTTTCAGGTCATAGAAGGTAATCTGACCCGTAGCCTCGTTCATGACAGCACGCATAGCTGCAGTGGTAATGATGAGATTATCTCCCTGTTCTTCCACCTTGTAATTTGCCTTGCTGTTTTGAGGCACTATTATCAGACTCTGTTTATTACGGAAACTCTGTTCGGCTGTAGCCTGAACACGGATAATCTTATCGCTCACCACCTGGAGGCGAATCTGACTAGGACCAAAATTCTGGTGTTGCTTCAACTGAACAGTGAGATAATTACCATTCTGGTTGAAACCAGCTGCCTGCATACCTGTGGCACTCATCAGCAGCACTGCTGAAATCAATAATGTTTTAGTTAGTCTCATTTTATATGTTTAAAGGAAAGTTTAAAAATTTGCGGCAAAGATACGAGAAATTTCCCGTATCTTTGTGCGCAAATGTTATCTGTATGTGTATAAAATGTTAACTAGAAGCGTAAACTACTCTGATTCTGACAGATTCTTACGATATTGAGACGGCGTAACGCCATACGCGTCTTGGAAGTATTTAGTGAAATAACGTGGATTATTGAATCCCACCTTATAGGCTATTTCACTGATGTTCAAGTCGCCCGAGCGCAGCAGATGCTCTGCAAATTTGATACGCTTGGTTCTGAGATACTCAGAAGGTGTAATACCCGTCAGCGAAATCATGCGCTTATATAATTGTACGCGTGAAATGCTAAGATGAGTACTGAGCGATTCTACCGATGTTTCAGGATTGCTCATATGATCGCGGATATAAGCATTCACCTCATCAATAAATTTGCGGTCGGCCTCTGTTATTACATATTCTGTGCTCACATTCTTGCGTTTCTTCAAGAGGTTCAGAATACAGAGATTCAACATATCAATATCGAATGGTTTGGCAATATACTCGTCAGCACCACACTTCAGACTTTCCTTGCGTTGCTCATCTCCCATACGGGCCGAGAGCATGATGAAAGGTATGGCTGTTGTTTCGTCATTGTCCTTACACATCCGGCAGAGTTCGTTACCATCCATCACAGGCATCATCACATCGCTCAGGATGATATCAGGACGACGGTCGATGATCTTGTTCCAGGCATCCTGACCATTGACAGCCTCAACAACCGTATAGTCTGTCAATACTTCGTTCATAAACTCACGGAAGTCCTCACTGTCATCAACGAGGAGCACTACCGGCTTCTTGATCATCGATTCTCCAGGCTGATGCGCACGTTTACTCATTCCGTAGAGAACGTTCTTACCTGCATCCGGATCCTCATCAGTAGCCTGATGCACCGTGGTTATGATAGGTGCTGCTCGCAAAGAACCGAGATGTGCCGTAGAATTAGAGGTGGTACTGCTCTCTATCGGAAGGTCTACCATAAAGATGGTTCCTCCGCTTGGATTATCTGTAACATCTACTTTACCGCCATGCAGTTCGGCAAACTTCTTTACCAGGTTCAGGCCTATTCCGCTACCACCCTGCGGTTGCATTTCAGTACCATTGACCTGATAGAAACGCTCAAACACATGTTCCTTCTCCTTATCGCTGATGCCCTTGCCAGTATCAGATACTGAGATGCGGAGCATATCCGAATCCTTGTCTCCTACACGCTGGCGGAGTGCAACACTCAGAGAAACGGTGATAAATCCTCCATCTGGCGTAAACTTGTAAGCATTGCTCAGGAGGTTATTCACGATTTTTCCTACCTTATCAGCATCAAACGACATCTGCAGACTAGGCACCGTAGAATCGAAGGCAAGCGTTACTTTGCTGTTTGCCAAAGTACGGAACGAAGTACAGATATTGTCAACGAAGCTCACGATGTCGATATGCGACAGGGTAAGTTTTTCCTTATTCTGGTCTATCTTGCGGAAGTCGAGAATCTGGTTTACCAGATTGAGCAAACGGGTAGCATTGCGATGAATCATCTCCAGCTTTCTGCGTTTACTTTCATCTCTTTCTTCTCTGATCATACTAACCAGCGGCGAGATAATCAGGGTGAGCGGAGTACGGAGTTCGTGGCTCACATTGGTGAAGAAGTTGAGTTTGAGTTCATTCAACTCCTTGGTCTTCTTGATACTGTCTTCCTTGCTCTGGAGTTCGAATTTTACACGCTGCTTTTCGAGCATACGTTTACGGTAGAGATAGAAAGCTACACCTATTAATATAATATATACGATAATCGCCCATATAGAGAGATAGAAAGGCGGATGAATATAAATCTTCAGCGTGCTCACCTCTTCGCTCACACTACCATCAGCATTCACCACCTTTGCCTCCAGGACATAGCTGCCTGAAGAGAGATTGGTAAAGGTAGCCTCCGGACGTCCCTCAGGAGTCAGCATCCATTTGTCATCAAGTCCCTTCATGCGATAGAGGAAACGGCAACGGGCCGGAATACTTACCTGGTCGGAAGCAAACTGTATGGTAAATGCCTTATCTTTATAGCTGAGATCCAGTTCAGGATGAGTATCGAGCGATTTTTCCAGAGGCACTCTTCCCTCAAACTCCTCACCTGCCTTCAGCGGATGATCGAAGAGTACGAAACCGCTGAACAAGACATGTGCATGTTTCTGGGCAGGAAGAATCTTGGCAGGATTGATGATATTAATACCATCCTGTCCACCGATGGCGATGGCGCCATTTCTCATCAGACAGGCAGAACGCTGGTTAAACTGGCGGCTCTGCAAGCCATCGAGCGAATTGAAACTGATCATCGTAATGTCCCATTTGCCCTGGTTGTTCTTGGTCAGCGTAACACGGGTAACGATAAACTCAGAAACCAGCCAGATGTTATGCTGCTTATCTTCGAGCACCATACAGCCTACCGTGCCCTGCGTACCATTGAGGTCATTGATAGACTCCAACTGTCCTGAAGCCTCATCATACATGGTGACGCCCGCAGGCGAAGCCATCCACAAGATGCCTCGGCTATCCTTCATCATGTAATTCAGGGAAGGACTCGGGAAAGGCTGTCCGTCCTTGGTTGTATTCACATTGGTTACCTTTCGGGTTCCGAAATTAAAGATAGAATAGTTCTGCGAATGACCTATCAGAATTTCATCTTTATTCGGCAGGAAGAGCGAGTTGATAAAATCGCTGGTAATACCTGAATTCTGAACATTGTAGGTTGTAAACTTTCCGCTTTCAGGATTATAAATCTGGAAGCCTGAGCCCAAGGTTCCGATAATCAGGCGATGATACGGATCTTCGGCAAGACACCAGACGCTGTTATTGGCAAGTCCGCCAGGAGCTGCCTGAAAACTCTTCCATCTGCCGTTTTTATATTGGGCAAGTCCACCATTGAAGGTACCGAAATACATCGTACCATCAGCCATGGTTACGCTGCTGACGATAATATCCGAAGCCAGACCGGTTTCAGCCTGTGAGAATCGCCAGCTCTGTCCGGTAAGCGGACTGTAGCATACAATTCCGCTATCATTGGTTCCGCACCAGAGATTACCATTCTGATCCTGCGTGATTGTACACACATCACCAAGCGGAATAGTTGTGAATTTCTGAGCAGCAGGCGAATAATAAGCCACACCGTTCTTGTAACTACCTACCCAGATAGCCCCCTCATCATCCACATAAACCTTCTGCAGGGAATTGTCAACGATACTTCCCTTTGCTTCGGAATGAACATACTGACGGCAGATTTTGCGTTTGAAATCAACGAAGAAGAGACCGTTATGGTCGGAAGCCACCCAAAGATTGCCTGCCTTATCGCGGGCAATATCACGCATCAGAATACGGGTTGGGCAAGGAATATTAATGCCCATGTTTGTAAGATAAGAACGGGCATCGGTCCATTTCCCGGTCTTTGACTGATACACATAATTAGCATTGCTTACTGAAACCCAGAAACCTCCTATACCATCATAGAAAGTATAGGCGCCATTATCACCGGCAGCTTTATGGGTGGCAAGGAAGGAATTGTACCAGAGAACCTTCTGTTTCTGTCCGTTGACACGGCAGATTGTACCATCATTATAGGTAATGAGCGCATCGCCGTCAACCTCGGTTATTTTACTGATATTTCCCTCTTTCAGACAGCCCGGCTGAGCCTTTTTGGTAAATTTAAAAAGATAAGTATTTTTGGTCTTGGCATTATGAAAGAAGAGTCCCTGTCCGTAGACAACTATCCACATGTTCTTATCCTTATCTATCAGGAGTTTGTAAGGAGGTCCCTGCACATGGATGTTTTTGAGCCATTCTTCCGGTTTGCGCTCAAACTGCTCTTCATCATATTTGTAGATGCTGTACCCCACAGAGGTATGCACCCAGATATTTCCATCATAGTCTTGCTGAAGTTCATCTACCGAATTGTTAGGCAGCGACTTATCATCAGTGTTGCTATAATAGAAAGTTTTCATACGGAAGCCGTCAAAGCGGCACAGTCCCGACTGGGTACCGAACCAGATGTAGCCTCTGGTGTCCTTGAGGATGGCACCCACCTGACTGTTCGTAAGTCCATCATGATTGGTGAGGCTGCTGAATTCTACGTTTTCATAGGCAGCCCATGCCCTCTCCGGCTGCATGAGCAGCAAGAGCAGAAACAGCACGATGGCATGTTTCAAGTAGTTTTGTTTTTTTATCATCATAATCGTAGGTTTTATTTACAGTTCTATAATATAGGAATTATTTCTATAATAGGTTTTATTTCACGTCGTTTTTTTCAGAACTTTCGCGTATTTTCAGTATCATCGGTACCACTTTCTTGTAGATTTTTTCATCACCATTGATACTTCTCATGAGTAGATCGCAGGCTGTGGTTCCCTGTTCGTGTGCCTTGTCCATGATAGCCGAGAGTTTCGGCGTAACGAAGGCAGCAGTATCACCATCGGTAAAACCGATGATAGCAACATCCTCTGGTATGCGGAGCCCTTTTTCCTTGATAGCATCAAAGGCGGCATAGGTGATTATGTCGTTAAAGGCGAGGATGGCATCAGGTCTGTCCTCCTTTTCGAGGAGACGGAGGGTAGCGTTTCGGGCCACATCGAAATCGATTCTGTCGCAGACTACGAGGTCACGGTCGATAGAGATGCGGTTCTCTCTCAGAGCCTCCAGATAACCGTGTTTTCTGCGGCGCACCATATCAAGATGGTTTGGACCGCCGATGAAGGCGATGCGGCGCGAACCGGTATCTATCATATGCTGGGTAGCCTTCTGGGCGGCAACATCACCATTGCCTACTACCTGGGAGAACTTATCTTCTAAGCAACAACGGGCAAAGAACACCAGTGGAACTCCCATCTTATGCAACTGCTCGAAATGAGAATAGTCGACCGTATCCTGTGCCAGACAGGCGATGATGCCTTCCACATGCATATTCAGGAAGTTTTCTACCGCTCTCTTCTCGTGTTCTGTATTCTCGTGGCTATTGGCGCTGATTACCGAGTAGCCATTTCTTACGGCATAATCTTCTATACCATCCAGCACGGCAGCATAATAATGAGTCACCAGGTTTGGCACAATTACACCAATCACCCTAGGTGCTTCTTTTCTGAGGCTCTGTGCAAAGGGGTTTGGGCGATAATTGAGCTCCTTGGCAAGGCTTTTCACCTTTTGAGTCATCTCCTCACCCACTTCATGACTGTTTCGCAGGGCTCTAGATACAGTTGCTATGCTGACGCCAAGTTGATCGGCGAGGTCTTTCAAAGATGTTCTTCGTTGTTTCATTTGTTAGTTTACGCTTTATAGACATACATTTTTGTATCCACAAATTCTGCATATTTTGTCTTTTCGACTGCAAAGATAGTGAATTCTTTGCAAAGATAACAATTTCTTCCGAAAACGCAAACGTTTACGTTATTATTTTTTTGAAAAAATTTAATTTATAAGAAAAAAACTCGTATTTTTGCAAACTGAAAGTACATATAAAAAGTGTTTGAGAGAAGAATGAGGAAAGT
>UMEM01000250.1_pt1 | contig 24449 bp, 27 predicted proteins | sample 1964761 | NCBI WGS metagenome assembly UMEM01 (sample SAMEA4836021, study PRJEB28245) | human gut metagenome | biome: gut microbiome; material: fecal sample | place: Denmark | collected 2008 | reverse complement strand
TTTCACTCGGACACTTGGATGAGTCTGGGTGGGACGAGAACAAAGAGTCTTGAATCAATTCAATCCGTAACTCTATTATAGCTGATTTCATCTAAGGCGTACAGCCTAAAATTTAATCAATCGTGGCTAAGATACGGTTCTTCAATCGTTCCGGTATCTCATTCTCTGTCTTCCAGATAATAGTATTCTTCTGTGCAATGTCAAAATGAAGTGTCACATCCGCCTTGCACAGCTGGATTACTTGCTTACCGTATCCCATAGCATATCCTTCCTCAAAATATGCTCCGTTGTTCTGATGAGTAAGATCTACCACAACGAACTTACTGTTCCTTATATGGCTAAGTAGCTCTGGTGTGATGAAATCATTATGCTGCACTTCATCAATAAGAATCGGTATGTATCCTGCGTCTGCAATGCCTTTTTTGATGGCTGCTCTCAGGCAATTTGTATCCTCACCAAACTTCATTGCAACCAATACTTCGCGTCCCTTGGAATTGGATCGTTCCAATTCTTCTACTCTGGAATATCCCTTAGGCGTTAATGCTATACATGTGTATGGGCGAAAGTTCCCATCATATACATCTGTTCTAATGTAGCCTTCCGCTAAAAGATAATTTACTATAAAACTCGCCTGGTCTTCTACTCCATCTAAAGAAAATTTCTTACCATGGTCTTCATAGAGTTCTACAAATAAGACACTATACATTCTAGTGCCATTGTATTGAATAAAGCTTCCCATATGAGGTGCATTGTCTGCAATATACTTTAAAATCCGGTCAACTCGCTCTGCAATCGTCTTAGGATACCAATTTTCCACAAGCTCTGGCGTTAAATGAATCGGCCTTCCATGGTCTATGTTTCCATGGTCAAACTCTTCCCTCCATTTATCGCACCACTCTTTAGATTTTGTCGTGTAATACCGGCAGTCTCCGGCCTTGTGGATTCCATTATATACCAGATATGACATTAAATGATCTTTGTTGAATTTTTCTAATTCATTCCATTCCTTGGAATAATCATATCTTCCACATACCGGACACTGAACAAACTCCCGGCCCGTTTTGTCTTCCTCTAATGGACTTCCATCTGAAAGTTCTGCCTCTGTTCTGCAGAGCGGACAAATCTTCGCCATAAACATTTCCCTCTTTTCTTTAATCAGGGACAGCCGATTCCGGCCGTCCCTGATTTTCACTTTTCTTAAAGGATATCTGAAACCCAAAGCTTTCCCAGCATACCTCTGCATGATCTTCCTACTTTGTATTTTCCACGCTCTCCTCCCTCAAGTCAAGTATGTATGGATCAAAATTTATTCATATTTAGCATCTTCGGCCTCATAAAGAACTTCCTGCGTTACAAGATCCTCAATGCGCAAAACATCACTCATTGGAATCGGCTCCACAGCAACATACCAATGGATGAAATCATAAAAGGAATCATCATAATAAGTTGATGGATCTTTCTCTAAGCTCTCTTTTGCATATGTATTCCAATCGAAGTACCATTCCATATAGTCCTTTTTTCTCACTGTAATCCGAATTCGATTCTTCATAAATACACGACTGTCTACCGCAGCTTTCTTCCAGGATGGTACGCTTGTCAACCAAACAATCTTTTCCTTTGGATCAATCGGAATATACGGGTACATGATAAATCCGCATGACTGAATCATTTCTAAGATTTTCTTGGATGTGAAATGATATAAAACGGGTTCTGCAAATTTTTTAGCATTTGAGATTTTCTTTTTCCCTTCATCCATGTCTGCAAGTTCATCCAGAAAGATATATTTATATTTTCTGTTTGCCATTGACGGAATCATTTGATACTGGCTTCTAAAGACATCATTCTCCACTGGAATTACGAACAAACGGTGGGTATCATAATAGTTCTCATCAACCATCTGACGGATTGTGTCCTGTGATATATTCTCCACATATGCATTCTCAATTCTTTTCTTGCCATCGATCATATTCTCAATGCATTTCCTAAAGCTTGAAGAATTTTTAAAGGTTTTTACTTCTGTTACTCCGTCCTCATATTCAATTGTTACCGGTTTTTGCAGAGCATAATCATATAACGTTTCAATTGTAAGCCAACGTGAAATCGCCCTTATCAAATCGAATCTCTCAAACTCATACCATTTATGCTTGTCACAAGTCATCGCAAGAGTTAAACGTGATCCGTCAAACCCTGCGAACTTTCCATCATTTATACAGAATTCAAGCCGTTTCTCCTTTACATTGTATTCCATCCAACATAACTTTCCATCATCTCCAGGATATTCTATAAAGAAATTTCTCGGCAGCTTTTCCTTGTTCTTAAACTGCATCCAGTAAGTCATATGTGCCATAATATTTTCCATCGACAGCGTGCTCTCATATTTCAGAACTAACTTATATGACTTGCCGTTCATCTGTTCCACGATATCCACCACACTGTTTGCGTCTGTAATATCAATCGTATTCTCTCCATCGGTGCTCTCTAGGATGATGCTCTTCTCATCTGCGTACATGTCCTCGTGCTGAAAAAATATAAATGCTAAATCATCAAGTGAAAGAATAAATCCCTTCGGCTTTTGTGTGATAACCTCTGGATCCACTACATAATCGTAATATAATGTATCTTCATCATAGTCAAACCATCTGGATTTTTCTTTGCCTAACCGCACATTGCCTATTTTGAAACGAAGATATCCGCTTTCCGACCGATCACCTGTTAAATAAAAATCCCAATTTGTTGTCTTCATACAGTTTCCTCCTGTAAATTCATAGTCTTTTCTTCGGTTACTACCGCCTTGTTATGACCTCCGGGCCCTGTTCCGGTGAGGTGTTACGGTTATGAGGTTTTCAAGGTGCGTAAAATCAAACACAAAAAAAGCCAATTATTATAGAAAGCTAAGATAGGACATAGCATGAGCGTAAAACTCATTATCAAATAATCCTATTCAATTAACTTGCTATAATAATTGGCTTTTTAGATTTGACTTTTTTGTTCCACATTTAAGTGGATAAAAATATAGTACCGCTCTTTTTCTATAATGTCAACAACTTTTTGCACTCTTTTCGCAATTTGTTACTAATTTTGCGAATTTTCGCCTTTTTTCGGCACGCCTTCCTACATAATATTCTTGAGAGACGCTTTCTCTCAAAAGGAGATATTTTCACGCATACCTATTTTAAATTTATTGACCTGTTCTGCGGGATCGGCGGTTTCCGTCAGGCCATGGAGTACGTGGGTGGAACCTGCGTCTTCTCCTGCGACAAGAACAGGAACGCACGTCTGACCTATCTGGCAAACTATTCTGAAGAACCTTCCAAAAATATTCTAAAAATCAAGGAAGAAGAGATTCCAACTTTTGATGTCCTGTGCGGCGGCTTCCCATGCCAGCCATTCAGCCTTGCCGGGAAACAGCGAGGTTTTGAAGATTCCCGCGGAACGATGTTCTTTGAGATCGCACGGATTCTAAGATACCACAAACCTAAAGTCGTTTTTCTTGAAAACGTCGATAACCTGGTCCGGCACGATAACGGCCGAACCCTGGAAGTAATTGTAAACACGCTTGATGAACTTGGATACGATGTCCACTACAAAGTCTTAGCCGCATCTGATTTTGGTGTTGCTCAAATCCGTAAACGAGTCTATATTGTCTGTTTCTTAAAATCCCTGAATATTTCTTTCCAATTCCCTGAACCATTTTCCTCTGACATTGCCCTTGAAGATTTCCTTGATTCTGATGTGGATGAACACTACTTTATCTCCCGTCCCGATATTGTCCTATATAAACCGGATCTGACAGAACGAGTCCATACGACATACCGCATGGGTTATATCGGAAATGTCGGTCAAGGCAGACGCATCTACAGCACCAAGGGACTTTCTCCCACAACCGTTGTTTCTTCCCGTGGACCTGCCGGTGGAACCGAAGCCATCTATGTGAATGGTCGAGTCCGAAGGCTGACTCCCAATGAGGTCCGAAGGATCCTGGGATTCCCGGAAAACTTTTCTTTCCCTGTTTCCGAAAATCATGCCTATGAGCAGCTTGGGAACAGCGTAGCTGTCCCAGTCCTAAAACTGATTGCAGAACAAATCGCTTCAACCGGAGTCTTTGACGATAACAGAGCGGATTCAGAGACAACCACTTAGCCTCATCTCTTCCTATATAAATAAAACACCTGGGATTTCTCCCAGGCTTTTCTTATAGCTTTATTCCATAATTTTCCAGTTCATGGAAGATTCCCATGACATACACCGTTCGTATATCTTTATCTATCTGATAAATCACTACATAAGACATACCCGGAATCTTTGCTTTCCGATATTCCTTTTTTCTCAACACATAGTCGGTACACGCTGGGAACTGCCACGGGTCTTCTTCCAGACGGGCATAGACCTCATCGATTCCAGAAAGGAAATGGGACGCAGCCTGCCCGTTCTTTAACGGATCCAGCAGATAGGCAACCAGTTTATCAACATGCTGCGATGCCTTTCGTGTAACTTCCAGATTATAACCCATACTTCTCCCTCACGGATGCAAGATGTTCTCTCGCATTCATTGTCTGGCCGGCTTCCACCTGGCGCTCTGACTCTTCCAGTTCCTCGTAGATCTTTGCCATGCGCACCATACGCTCATAGTTTTCCATGCTCATGAGTACCATATCTCCATATCCGTTTTTAGTGATGAAAATTGGTTCTCTGGCAGAATGGCACATTTCAGAAATTTCTGATGTATTTTTTAAATGACTAATTGGAACGATTTGTGGCATAGAATCACCTCCTTTATATGGCTTAATTATACCATAATTATACCATGCATTCAATTCTCTTCTTTTGCCAAATATGAGAAGATAGCATTTCTCTGGTTCAGGCGCTTCTATGCGTATTAGATTTGTTTTCTTAGAATTTGTATATTATGTATATTTTCCAAATGTATTTTTGTGCAATATTTTTCGAATCAAACCATTCAATTTTCTCAAATCGCTCCATATTAAGTATATCCATGGATTTCCAGTAACCAGCCGCCTGTGTGCGGCATGATCCGGGAGAGACCGACGGGTCTTCTCTCTTTACATAGATGCTATTGAACAGAAAGGAATTTACAGAATGGATACATATACGTCACATCTGACCAGCTTGGAATACTTTGGTCTTGAAACACTCTTCCGGCACCTGATTACAGAATATGGCTCAACCTACCAGGGAGAAGGTGCCAACTTGGATTTCAGACGGACCCAGCAGGGAGTCTCCGTCTGTGATCCATATTACTTCGGCAGCTTTGCCGCAATGGAACTCATTATGATCGGTGATGTCTGCGCACTTGTGGGATCGTCCGCATGGAGCGCTGACAGAGCGGAGCCGGGTCCATGTGACACCATGATCGATGTCACCGAATATTTAAAAACACCCGGCCTCCCGATTGACTACTTGATGGATAAAATCGTGATGACTTGTTAAACAGAAAGGAAAAATACTATGATTAAAATTATAAATTCTGTTCCATACAACACTGACTCTTCTTGCCGCCTCGGCTACTTCCAACATCGTACCATCCTGGATCCTGCTTATCACAGGGAAGAATTATATATCACCAGGCAGGGAACCTATTTCCTCTACGTCGAGGGAAGAGAAAGCAGTCCCTACTGTTTCCAGGGAGATCCGTTTCCGGCCGCAGGATGTGACATCACAGTTCTAAGTGACATCGAAGCCCGGATCTGGGCGGAACACCGCCTGACTCCCGATGAATGTGAGTTCATCTTTCCGGGTCCTAAGGCCAGTTAACAGAAGATACATACAAAGGCTTGGTCAGCAGATCAGGTCTTTTTTCATTCCCTGGCAATAAAAAAGACGCTGCCAAGTAGCAACGCCCATTTCTACGTTTCTTATGAAAGCAGGCCGATCATATATGATCTGCTTACAACATTAAATTTTTCTTCATCAGCCATTCCTTCAAGTAATGGTCGCGGAATCGGAAGTTCAAACATGTTAGAAAGTTTAAGCACATTATCCATAAATTCATTGTTTCTTCCATAATGCATTGCCTGAATCATTTTATCTGCACGCACATACATATAATCATGGACTGTTTTTCCCGTTTTGTTTACAATTGCATTTTTCAGTTCTACGCCGCCCTCATAGGCACGATCTCTTAATTCTACTAACTCTGTCACATCTCTCATAGTATTTTTCCTTTCGTTTAAACAAATTATTTGTACATTCTTATTATGTAAGATTTAGTGAAAATGGAGAAACTTTTTTTGGTTTTCTTCCGTAAAAGTTCCCATCAAATAAACCTATATATATTATGATGGGTTTTTTCAAAAATGACAAATGACTGGGAAAAATTTTTTATTTTTTTGACATGCAGATTCAGCGAACATCCTGTGACTCCGTTCAGAGCGGATTTATGTATTTGACATCTTCATCTTTATCGAAGCATCGTCATAGTAAGGAGATTCCTTTGGAATATTACTTGGAATTCCGCTTCCTCCTGGATAATTTTTTTTCAAACTTTTTGGATGTTTTACTTCTTGTGCTTCGATAAGCTTTACATTATATGAGCCTATTTCTTCATTTTGTTTATTGAATTGTTTATATGTTTTTGCCCTTTCATTGTTTTTTTCATTTGCTTGACCTTCTTGGATAAAATCTGATGCAAAAGTTGGATTTGTTACAACTGTTCCTCTATTAGTATTATTCATATCTACCATAACTCCTGAATATCGATATTCAATATTGAACTCAGGACAATAATCTGCTAAATTTGATGTTGCCATGACTGATTTATCATCATTATCTTTTGTCGATAAGAACTTTGCATAATATTTGGTTGTAATCTTTCCAATCGTTCCCATATCTGGAGCCGTCCATTGGCCAAAGGCTTTTTCGTAATTTGTTCCGACGCCAGAGCTATATATATCAAACAACTTTGTAAACATGTTGAAGAAGCGTTCCTGGCCTGTCATCATCATGCTATATGGGACATAAACGGTAAAACCACCTTCATTTTGAGCTTCATAAGAAACACCGTTGTATTTATCAGAAGAATATGTATATTTACCTCGATCTTTATTCATTATTCCTGCATCTCGATTATCTGCAAATGCAGTAACAGGCGCAGAATTCATTAACATTGCAGATGCCAACACAATCGGTATTATTTTGCGATTTATATTCTTCTTCGATTTTGCTGAGATTAAATTTTGCAAATTTAACTTGTTGGATTTAAACTCAAATCTCATGTGAGTAAAAACCTCCTTTATCTTTTTTCTTTTAGTATGTAAGATTTTGTGACCAAACTGTGTATTTCTTACATAATATTAGAAAAAGGTTTTAGGAGGTTTTTATGGAAATCACAAAACAAGGCAATCAAATTTATATAGGCTCTAGTTTTTTAGAACACGTTAATAATTATATCAATTCTTCTTCTACTTATAAGATGTTACAATTGAGGTGGTTTATTATAATTACCATTATGGCAATACTTATTACTCCATTAATTTGTTTATGTATGTCTCACAATAAAAAATTTGAATTGAAGCCCTATGTAAATGATATTATTTGGACATATATTGACTATCTTATATTCATTGGAATTCCATTTTCAGCATTTTATTTCTTATTTTGATGATTTGATGTTATGACTGAGAAAAATAATCCGATATAAGTTAACGTATTTCCGATATTTTCAAATCTGACGCATTTTAAAATATCCGCAACTGACACATATGGAATTAATAATACATAAGCACCGATAAAGATTTCTGTACACAAAGTCGCTGCAATTAATAAATTATCAATTTTAATTATACTTTTATCTCTCAAATATGCACATATGGTGAAGAAAAATGAAAATGATCCCGCCAGTAATGCCCAGGCTGGATCAACAAGAATCATTCCCAGAATCATTGCAATTGCATATACAACGAACACTAAATTTATTATTTTCGACACGATCATATCTGTTATTTTAGCTAAACTTAGTTTTTCGCCTATTACAATGACCTTATAATCTTTTTTACAATCCTTATTTTTTTCTTTAACAGTTACGGTATATTTCTTATTCATTTGTTACCTCCGTTTTTGTTTAAATTTTTATTTCGGTCATTTCATTATGCGTCAGCCTCTGATTTACTCTTATTATGATCTCCCTTTCAAATCAAGCCAAATTCAAAATTTAATATTCAAAATGGCTTTCCTATGAGGTGTCTTATGTTAGAAAAATTATTAGAATTCATCCGCTCAAAATTATTTTAAAAAAATAGCTATTGCTATTGCTTTTGTTAATGTGATTGTTGTCTATATATTAATATATCATATGTATTCTATCATTGATTACGTGACATTGATACGTTATATTATCAAATGCATGACTCTCGAATTTTTTGTGGCACATTTGCAATCATTTAAAATATTCTTACTCGCGAGAGATAGAATATGGTCTCTCATTACTTTTTTATTACGTCAGATAATATTACAATAAAAATTGAAATTGCTTAAAAAGCGATTTATTGTTGTAACCGTAATAACATACTTTCTTTCCATACCATCCTCCACATATACATAATAAAAAGGAGCCTTTTGGGCTCCTTTCAATTTTATATGAGTTTTGTTTATTTGTAAACCTTAATATTGATTACTTCTCCGGTTACTTCAACAGAGAATGTTTTTCCATAGTCTGTTTTACGATTCTGCCAAGCAGAAAAGTCAAGTTTACTTGGCATAATTCCATCTGGCTTGTTGTTTGGATTCCATTCAGCATCTGGAATAATTTTGTCTGCATGCTGCTTAATATAAGTTCTGCACCATATCCATAAGTATACTGATCAATATGAGTTTGTATGCCATAGGCATTTAAACCGTCAAGGTCTTTTCCAACAATCGCATCCTGATATACTGTAAGATTTTGTACGCGAAAAATGGATTTTCTTACATAATATATAGAGATGCAAAGAAGGTTTTGTGTGATATTTCTGTGAACTTTATGATGAGGTGATTATATGAAAAGAATAACCAATTGGATCAAGCATGAATATCGTATTTCTAAAGGCGTCGATAAACCTACCCATAAAGATTATAAAATTATTTATTTTATATCTTGGAAGGTATTTCCGTTTATTGGTATTGGAATTATGCATTTTCTTTCTGTTCTCTATATTCATTTGTTAATTTATTTAAATCTTATTTATACTATAACAGATACCAAATTTATATTAGGATATTGTTTTATTATATTTATTGTTGGTTTGTTAGCATGTTATATGTCATATTTAGAATATTTAAATTCTAATTATGAAGAATGAAAATAATTTTTACAAGATATAGCAAAACACATTAAGCTAAATGTATTGGCAAGCCTTCCACTTATATTGAGTTTATATAAAAGAAAACCTCCCAATAATGAAATAAGCAAAAAACAAATGGATATGTATAACTTATTTCCAAATGGACCGAATTTTAAATATTTATTTAAATTAAATCTGAATGATTCAATTGATGCTAATGCTATAATAACACTAGCAAATGCCACCATGTCATTTATAAGCATATACACATTGTCTTCGAGATTCAAAAAATCATTTCCAATTACCAATAGAATAAATAATAAGCCTATAATTATAATCGTTACTAAAAATAAGGAATTTAATATATAATGACTCTTACCTTGATTAAATTCATTATCTATAATCATCCGTTCATTTTCTTTAACACTTACGACATTATCTATTGAAACATATTTTTTATTATCGTTCTTATCCGTTATTCTTATTATAGACTTTGATTTGATATAATAATGCCAACTACTCATACTCATCCTCCCATGTACATAATAAAAAGGAGCCTTTTTGGCTCCTCTTAATTTTATATGAGTTTTGTTTATTTGTAAACTTTAATTTTAATACCATCACCAATTACTTCGATGGAAAATGTTTTTCTGTAATCGGTTTTCTGTTCTGCCAAGCAGAAAAGTCAAGTTTACTTGGCATGATTCCATCTGGCTTGTTGTTTGGGTTCCATTCTGAATCTGGAATAATCTTATCGGCATGCTGCTTAATATTTAAACAATTTCTGCACCATATCCATAAATATACTGATCAATATGAGTTTGTATGCCATCGGCATTTAAACCGTCAAAGTCTTTACCAATAATCGCATCCTGATATACTGTAAGATTTTGTACGTGAAAAATGGATTTTCTTACATAATATATAGAGATACAAAGAAGGTTTTAGTGATCTTTTTGTGAACTTTTAGAAAGGTGATTATATGAAAAGAATAATTAATTGGGTTAAGCACGAATATCGTATTGCTAAGGATATTGATAAACCTACGTATTGTGATTATTGTTTAGTGAAACTATTATTTTTACCATACGTATTTTTAATGGACTATTTTTTTATTATATTTATATTTGGATTGTTTATGATTCTCCCATCAATAAAAAATGATTTCATTACCAATATTATTTTGAGTTTTATATTTTGTATTTTTACATGCCTTTTTATATTGCCTATTGGTTCTTTAATCGATAAAAATTCGTTTTATGAGTTATAAAAATTATAAAATGATATGAAAAAGCATAATAGACTAATAATATTTGCGAATTTATTTTCAAGTTCAAAGTGTGGTAGTGGACTCGACGCATATATTGCTAGTCAATTACCCATGTCTAAAGACACGGGCTTGATCTATGCCTCCCAGATAAAGTGACTTATTTCACAATACGAAGGAAGGGTACGATCATTGTCTAAATACAACTGACTTGTACAAAATCCTTGGATTTTTGTATAGTGGTCAGTTAATTAGAAGACTTACGAAGTGAATTGTGCACTCCGTTAAATGTTGATGTTTCAACATTTAAATCGTGTAAAAATAGACCCGTCTATTTTGCGTGTTCGTGTAAAAACTAATAAATTAATTTTGTACACTCCGTGTAAAAATAGACAAGTCTATTTTTACAATTTAAGCGGCTGGAAATAGAAGTTCCAGTCCTTTTATTTTTACATTGATTGCAGAATTATGATCTCGATCGTGTTTCGTTCCGCAACACGGACAGATCCACTCACGGTCTTCGAGCGTGAGTTTTTCATCTCCGGTTAGAACATACCCGCAGGTACTGCATGCCTGCGTTGTATTCTGCGGCGGAACCTTTACAACCGTGGTTCCATAAATGCGACTTTTATAAACAAGCATGTTTATAAATTGTGACCAGGAGGCGTCTGCAATTGCTTTAGCGAGCTTATGGTTTTTAATCATATTCTTGACTTTCAGATCCTCAATACAGATGATGTCTTGGCTTTCGACAAGCATCTTACTGAGACGATTCTGGAAGTCCTTCATTTGTGCAGCAGCCTTTTTATGTAACTTAGCTACTTTAATCCGCTGCTTCTGATAATTCTTGCTGTCCTTGAGGCTGCGGCCATCTTTCTTAGCGCGTTCTGCTCGTTTAGAAAGTTTTCTCTGTTCACGGGCTAATCGAGACTGAACCTTTTTCCGATATCTCGGGTTGTCTACGACAACTCCGTTCGAATCGGTATAAAAGTTATCGATGTTCAGATCGATCCCGATTATATTCAGTTCATCAGGAGAACCAATTTTGTCTTTGGAAACCAGTTCTGTTTTTGTAGTCTTATGAAACGGTTCTGTAGAACCGATCTGTAAAGACACAAAATATCGATTACATTCATCCTTTGAGACCGTGATGGTTCCGATTCTGGTATCGGAACGTTCAAAGATTTTATAGATTCGGTTGGATCCTTTAAAACGAATAGAACCAAGTTTCGGAAGTTTGATGTGGCGTTTATCAGTCAGATAAACGTTCCCATCAGAAATAAGCGCAGCGTCTTTTTGATACTGCGCATTCGTCTGATAGGAAGCGGAATAACCTTTTTTATGGAAAGTCGGAATTGAAGTACCCGGAACTGTTTTAAACTGTTTCCAAGCTTTGTGATAATTCTGGACTGCATTTGCGATTGCTAATGAATCAATCCGTCTATCTGTTAAGAATGGACAGTTTTCTTTAAACGCTGCAGAGCTTTCGCCAAGTGATTCCAGATAGTTGATCCGGTTTGTCACCGGTTCAACAAAGCAGCCTGTTTTCCGAAGGAGAAACAGTTCTTTGTTACGGGCCACAAGCCGGTTATAAACAAATCTGGCTGCGCTTGCGTTTATGGCTATGATGCTTTTCTGTTCATTTGTTGGATAAATACGAAGTTTGATTCCCATAACAAATGGCAAATCTTTCATTTGTAACATAACGTTTCTCCTTTCAAAAAATCTCTCATATTTATTATGAGAGATTTTTGAGAAAACGTAAAATAAATGGTATAAAATTTTATAAAAAGTCGTTTTCATCTCATCGCTAAAGTCACGAGAATTCAACTCCTAATTATTAAAGACCATCAGCATCTAATCCATTAAAATCTTTTCCAATAATCGCATCCTGATATACTGCAAGATTTTGTACGCGAAAAATGGATTTTCTTACATAATATATAGAGGAACAAAGAAGGTTTTAGTGATCTTTTGGTGAACTTTTAAAATTGTTAGGAGTGAATGATATGGATTTTATGCACCAAACTGTTGCCAGTACGATTGTAAAATATTTTACTTGGCTCTTTGATAATGATGGGATACTTGATATAACCCATGCGTTTATATCATATAATGTACTTGTGTTTGGAATTATAGTCATTAGTTTCTTCTATAATATATTTTTTTTAAAATATACATTGGGTAAAGCAATCTTGTTTTTTGTTTTAATTAGTCTTATATATTTAATTTTTATTTTTCCAATATTTTATTTAATATTTATGATTGTTCCCAATTGCCAAATCAATTAATGTTATCATTATACAAATATATGTTATTGTATTACTCAAATTATTTAAAGATAAAAATTTAAGCCATTTAGGCATAGTAATATATGGGCTCAGGCGTATTAATATTATAGAGGTAAGTAGTGCAAATGATATATTAATCAAAATACAAAATTCTATATGTGTCCATTCAAATTTACTTAATAATGAGCATGTTAAAAATAAAGAAAACACAGATACTAATATACTTATGCGCAAATCACTAGTTGCCATTCCTATGACATACATAATTAAGATACCTAAATATAATATAAGTTTACCAAACATGCTCAAACACTCGAAAAAATGATTCGTATAGCAAAAAAACTTTTCGATAGTAATAAAAGTTTTTGTTTTGCAAAATTTATTGTAAACTAAATAAATTAGATAAGCTGGTATAGAAACAAAGTCTTCAAATAATTTTTCTAAATTTGTTTTATTCCTTTTGGCAGGGATATACACTTCCTTACAATTGAGATCCGTTGTTACATGGACTTCGTATTTTTTCTTAACCGACATAATAAAAGTTTTCTCCATACCTTCCTCCCAAGTTAATAAGCATAATAAAAAGGAGCCTTTTGGGCTCCTCTTTATTTTATATGAGTTCTATTTATTTGTAAACCTTAATATTGATTACCTCACCAGTTACTTCAACAGAGAATGTTTTTCCGTAATCTGTCTTGCGGTTCTGCCATGCAGAAAAGTCAAGTTTACTTGGCATGATTCCATCTGGCTTGTTGTTTGGATTCCATTCAGCATCTGGAATAATTTTATCTGCATGCTGTTTGATATAATTGAACAATTCCGTGCCGATTTTATCTCCGACTGCGACCTTAATGGTTTTTTCCTTTATATCTGGTTTCTGTGAATATACAGCTTTTGACATAGTATCATTATATTTCCGTTCATAATCAGACCAATCATTTCCGATAGAAGCTGTTACAAATGTCCCAAATCTTTGATCATTATGAGTTATTGCCATTTCTCCATATCCACCATATGTACTCATATCTTTATCTGTCCAGATAATGTCTGCACCATATCCATAAGTGTACTGATCAATATGAGTTTGTATGCCATCGGCATTTAAACCGTCGAAGTCTTTTCCGACAATCGCATCCTGATATACCGGAATCAGCTTCTCTTTCATTAAGCTCCAGATCTCATCGTCGCTCTTGCCATTATAATCCTCAGTATGCATCTTATAGTTACCTGCTCCATTGTGGATCGGATTACCATTGACAGTCCAACGGCCTAATTCATCAACCGTATAGCCGTCAGGCGTCGTAGTATTTGTTAAATAGTTACCGTTCTGATCGTAGTAATAACAGTATCCCTGATACCAAATCCAGCACGGGAAGTTCTCATATCCTTTGTAGCTATCTGTTTTAATGTAATTTGTTACTCCACCTGGATTATATGTATAAGTAATATTTGCTGCAAAGCTTGTAAGTGTCATTGCTGCTGCTAATGCACCTGCGACTGCACCTGTCGCTAATCTTTTTAATCTATTCATAATCTCTATCTCCTCATTCTTTCAAATACGTTTCTTAGTTAATATTAGTATGTCAGATTCAGCAGAAAATAACTCTATGAATATTATAAGATGTATTCCTTAGAATGTCAAATAGATACGTTATTTCATTGAGATTCTTTGAATTGGAAAAAGAGTCTGCGCCTGTCTTAGTCCTGCGTCCAGTTTGGGTATCCATCGCTACTAAGAAAAGCTAAAATTTTTATTTCTTGTTTTTTGGCATAAAAAAAGAGCCTTTGCTCTGCTGTGAAATTCTATGTATTTTTCAGATATCCTGCCTCTACATTTTCAACTCATATTCATGTGTGGTGTTAGCTAAAACTCTCTTGGAGTTCCCTGTGATTTCATTCTTATCATCAAGAATCTGGAGCGAGTAAGCGATGACGTTATTATCTACTGGACGCGGGATGTAATAGGTCTTGTATCTGATGTGTCCACCTTGAGTAGCGTCATTGTATACGATTGTCATTACGACTGACTGAGTTTTAATGTCTCCGTCGATACGCATGTATTTTTGCAGAAGCTGCCACCATGGCATTCCATATGCAGGCGCATAGTTTTTCTCTAACAGATTGTCATTTAATGATGTCAAATCAGAGCCATTGTACTTTGTCATTTTATATGTATTTTAGCGAATTAACGTATAATTATTTACATGCCATTTTGCATTAATTTACAAATGCATCAAAGTTATTATATATCAAATATTAAATGCATCATAGCCTATTTTATCTTTGCTTTTTTAATAAATTATCCCTTATTTAGGGATAAAAAATTCATTCTTTAATTCATCTAAAGGGTTATAAATAGAGAATCCGATTTCTCGAATTCTCTATTTAATTATGCGATATCCGCAAACTCTGCTAAAGCATCTACCGCTGTTAAAAAGGTGTATCCACCAATATAATCCATCAAGAATTTGATGTTATCGCCGGAGTAATATTGATCTCCTTTTTTCTTGGCTGCATTATCACAATAATGATAATAACCATCACGACCAGCGAAAAAGGTCATTGCCGGATTTTTACTGTACGCAAAGCTTCCGTCTTTTCTCTCAAAGACCAACTCTGGGTAGGTTTCTCGTAAAAAATCAATAATGTTGACTTTCTTAGCTTTTTCTTTCATGTCATTTTGATACATAGCGTTTCTCCTTTTCATATAAAGAAATATAATCATTGAATTCAAATGCCAGCAAACCAAACTTTTCGTTGTTCCCTTGAAGCATAAGGGCTGGGTTTAACATGTAATGAGACTTAGAGATCTTTACAATTGCTCTTGTCTCCTGAAGTGTTTTTAGCGTATTTGCCACGGTTCTCTTGTTTCCGATCGAGCAGTCCTGCATGATGTCCTCGTAAGTACAGTAAATCATATTATTGGTGTCGGCGTTATATATAAAATATAGAAGCACCATAGTTGGCTGATTCGCAAATAAACGCAGTACAGGGATCGTCTGGTTTAAAAAGACTCTTCGGAAATTTTTCTGGTTACACAAATTTGTCATGACTTCTTTTAAGCTGTTATCTGTCCGTCGCATTGACGGAATTTCTCTTGGTATTTTCATCTCTTTTCTCTCCTTCGTAGATATTATGTAAGATTTGGGAAAAATGGAGAACTTTTTTTGCAAATTTTTCAAAAAATTTTTTGAGTGGGATTTGCGGCCGAGATGGCATGAATGGAATTACTGATTTTGAGACACTGAAATGATACTTTACGGTGGCAAATCTGATACCCGGTAAAATTCTGGAAAGCCTTACCAGTTCTGGGTTTTCTCGTGATTTCCAATATTTGTCCTTTTATTTTATATATATCTTCTGTCTCAAAATTAGTTCTTGGAAGTACACTGATATCATTGAAATACCGGAACATTACTCTCCATCTATTATTCCCTGAGTTAGTAAACCAATAAGCTCTATCCTATAAGCTTATTACTCATTAACAGAAGGAAGGATATAAGAATATTATACTTAGTGTTCCACCTTAGATGAAGAACCTTAGCTACTTAGTTTATATGCTTGGATACTTAGATTTCATTCCTTAGATGATGCTTAGGAATTGCGGTGAGTTACACAAAACTGGACGCATGAACAACCCAAGGGATTTTCCAAGCGTGGATACTCAGCACTTGGTATTTTCTTAGAAGCTTGGTTTTGTTCGCGTCAAGTATCCCTTGCCTGCTCACCGCTTGGTCACACTAAGAGTTGAAAGCTAAGTACCTCAGTTCTAAGTGTCTCATCTGGTACACTAAGATATCTGTTCTAAGGTGGAATCTCTAAGATACTCTTTCTTCTAAGGTGGAATCTCTAAGATATTCCTCTTTCTAAGATGATCCTCTTCTAAGTGGTTCACTCTCAGTTGGTTACTCTCAGTATCATACATTCCATCATAAGATGGTGTACTGTTCTATATGGTACTGGTACTCTCAGTAGGATAGTTTTATTATTCTTGAAAAATATTTTTACTTTTTTGTAATTTTATGGCACTTTTTTTCTCAGATCTTACATAATATCTATAAGAAAATCTTTCCTCTACCTTCTCAAATACAAAATGATTGGAGCTTATTCATGAGTTCATACATAAAATTTACAGAAAACGATATGCGGCTTGCAAAGCAGGCCGACTTAATTCAATATATGTTGGCAAAACACCCGGAGCGGGTCTTCTATCGTACCGGAACGCTCCGCGACTGTAATCACAACAGTCTGGTGATCTATCATGACAGTTACTTTCGCTACTCTCTCCATGAAGCCGGTGACAGCATCTCATACCTGACGAAATACCAGGGATACGGTTGGGTGGATGCCGTCTCCTCGCTGCTTGAATTTTCACTTGGTCATGATGTCACTCACAAATATAAAAAGCCCGCGGCACCTCTGAAACCGGATGTCCACACCTTCCGTGTTCCGCCTGACACTGGCGACATCAGCACTCTCCAAAACTATATCATCAACGAATGTAACATCAGCAACCGTATCTTTCGAAATCTGATATACATGAAAAAGTTATATGCTACGGCAGTCCCAGGTGAGGGACGTCATTATGCCTGTTTTGCAAACGATGACCAGAATTACTACCTCCTCCAGAATACAAAACGGAGCGAATCTCAGAAGATCATTTATGCAAAGAATCCTCTAGGGTTCTGGTGGTTCTCCTCTGATACCTTTCTTTCCATCAATCACGTTTTTTCCATGATGGAAACTAACATTGAAACCTATGAGGATGGCTACCCGCTTTTCATCTGCGAGTCACCTCTGGATGCCATAAGTCTCTATGAACTTACAAAGGAACCAGGAATCTACGTTGCGCTCTCAGCCCTGGATCCGAAGAACCTGGATTATGCGATTCATTCCTTCCCAACAGAAAGCCTTGTACCGCGTCCAGTAATCCTTTCACTCTCCAAGACTCCGGCCGCCGATACTTTTTGTTTGAATCTCCCTTATCAGCGGATCCTGCCAACAGGAAACAGCTGGAGTGAAGATCTCCGCAAAATCCACCGCTCACCTGTGTCTCTGCGGGAAGTAGATTATGATGATAATTCTTTTGAAAGCGCAGTGCTTGATTCCAAGGGAAACGTGAAGTTCTACTTCACATACCAGAATTCTAAGAATTTAAAGCTCATTGACATGAAGATTTCGAAATGTGGCTAAGAAAAAGAGTCAGGAAACCCATTATAGATCCTGACTCTTATAGCACTATTTAATTGCTCTCTATCTGTCCAGACACTCTTAATACCATACGTATCAGCAATCCTGTCTGATATAATAAAAACTCTAACAGGCGTGCATCAATCTTATCGTTATGCTTAACTGTTTTATCATTAATATCTTTATATGTGGAAATTATGGACTTATACATTCCACCTATGCTTGGATCGACACCCTGTGATGTCAAATATTTGCAGATTTCACCTTTGTTATTATCCAAGTTCTTATCATTTTGTAAAAACTCTTGTAAAAAAGTTTCCAACGCTTTTCTAAGATTATCGGCAGCGTCCCTTATGTATATACCATCCGCATACTGTTTCAACGCATTGACGTACGTTTTCTTAGTACCCGGGTATTTATCTAACCATGACAATACATCAGAAACCAGGTCCTTGTCCATCATCGGATCACCCGCAGGAAATACAAAATATCCATCTTTATCCTCTAATACTTCATGTTGGATATGCGCTTCTTTTAAACAATTAACTAATAAATTTTTAAAACTATCACGAGTATAATATCTATTAATTGTATTGTCTTGGCAGTTCAAAAATGCAATATAAAAAGCTAAAAATTCATTCAGAGATTTCATGTGATTTAACAAGGTCTCAACTATCTCTCCAAACTCATCAACGAAATAGACTCCATCAGCTCCATTCGTTTTCATAACAGTTCCTGTCATATTACAGAATTTGAAATATTCATCTGCGGTAAGCATACATGCTCCGCGTCCAAGCAAGTCGCGCAATACATTCGAAATTTTTGTATAAAAATATTTTACTTTTCCTTTATCATTGAATCCTAACCCTAATTTTTCCCGATAATCTAACCAGTCCATACATTTCACCTCTTCATTCAGTCCATTCAGTACGATTCTATTTTTATTTTATACAGAATCGGACTGGTTTTCAATCATTTATTATGAAATGCATGTTTTACCTCTTCCCTGTCCCGATACTGCTCTACGCAGAACCGGATGAACGCAGACGAACTCTGAAACCCATACCTTGAAACCGATGCCTGAATATATGCCCATTCATCCTCCATAAAACATACATACCCTCTGTACTCCTTCGCTCTCTCTGCGTCTGGCTTCTGCTCCCAGAATGGGACCACGTTCAGATTGTGTGCCAGGATATCCAAGTGCTTTTCCTTCACTCCCAGGGATCTCGCAACATATTTTTTTGATCGGGTCATCGGTCCTTTACTCATCCGCAGAAACAGGCTGACCGTCTTATTCTCTAAGCGTTCTTCCGAAAAAGTAACCTCTGGGTCCTGATGGATCAGTGTGGACAGGATCGCATAGCGTTCCGGAAGTTTATAGTTCCAGTTCCGGATATTTCCGAAGATTGCGGCCCGCATGACGGGCGTTCCAAAATGTTCCTCTATGAAGTCCTTTCCGAAGCGTTCCTGGAGATCCGTCTCCACGCTCTTGTAATCAATGGAAAAGTTCTTGTCCTTCCGGGCAATCCCATAGTCGGAGTTCAATAATCCCTCGTAAAGGTTATTGTGGGTTTCCATAGGTCCTTTTTCTATTGGAAGTTTCTGATATTTCACAAGAATACCGGAGAGTTCTGCTTCTGTCTCCGTAATGTCCAAGTCTGCCTCTATCTCCTCTTCATCCATCGGAAGAAATAAATTATCATTGAGTGTCCATTTTTTCATGTCATCCTTCATCCTCAGTCTGCACCTGTGTTTCGTGCATATGGTCACATAAGGGATCTGATGGGTAACATGCCAGTAAGCCTCTCCATAGCGCTCCCTGTCCTCTTTCATACAGCGCGGGCAGTATTTCAATACCGTGGATGTGTATGGCTTAGGCAGCTTGATTGGAAATTTCACTTTTTCGTTTAACGCCTGTTCCAGTAGCTTTTCTTTCGTTGATAAGTCCTGGAAACGGAAGGTATACGGGAACAATGTGTGATGCAAGGCAATGTTCCTTTCATCTAAGACTCCCTCCGGCAGTTTCTCAGCCACTCGTCGGATTCCACAGTTTGGCAGGAAGTTTCCCATTCCTCCAACGCTCTCCGCTCCAAATAGTTCCCTAAGAGTCGTTGCGCTGTTCTGATTGCCGGACCTGACATGATATCTTCCTAAGATGCTGTACCAAAGTTCATCCGGGTAAGGCGTAGGAAAGTATTGAAGCATCAGAAGCACCTCCTTTCTAACATATGGAATTGTTCAAGATTCAGAAGCAGCGCATCCGCAGACGGGTTCTCCGTCCAGAGTTCCAGAAGATCCGAGTCATCACGCTCGGATTTTTTTCGTCCACGTTTGACTGCATAGAATCGTTTTGAAGAGGTCTTTTCTGCGCTCCCTGGCAACTCCTCATCCCTGATATTTTCTGCGTCCAGTTTATCCCTTCTACCATCCACGGGATCTAAAGAAATCTCTTCCTGACAGTCTCCCTCCAGGGATGTTTCTTCGGTAGTCTCCACTTCTATCTCCACGGATTCCACCGCTTCTTCATTCACAGTTACTTCCTGCACCGTAAAGTCAGAAATAGAAGTTCCACTCCATCCATATGTTTTCGGGACTTCGATTCCAAGACACATGATGGCCTGTTTCAGCACCTCATAGGAAAGTTTCTCCTTCCCTGTGAGGATTGCCTGGACCTGTGCCTCCTGGAAGATCTTCACGATGTAGGATGGGATCCCGGCCGAGAGGTCATAGATCTGCTTCATCAGCTTTTCGGAGAGTTCCGTCTTTTGAAGTACCACCTGGGAATCCCAGAGTTCTGTAATAAACTTCCGGTATGTCACATCATATTTTAATGGCAGAAGCCGGAATCCTCTGGTTCTCCGCTTCAAGTGTTCCTGACTCATGAAAAGATCTTCAGCCTCCATCGTTCCGCAGAAGCAGATCCCTGTTGATGTCTCGTTCGTAAGTTCCACCAGAAACTTTACTAAGGGCTTAAGCTGCCGGTTCTTGACCGCCGTCTGGATTGCGTTCTGGATTTCATCAATGACGATCAATCCAATGTGATGATTCATGCAGATGATCTTCAGCTTTGTTGTCGTGGCACTGGCTGCCACCGCTCTCTGATAGGTTGCCTGTTTTAAATAGTCAGAACCTATCGCTCGATCAATTGCAGAGAAAATATTGAATGCTAAGGTCCTCACGGAACAATCGGACGGGCATTCCACAAACAGATAGTTGATCTGTTTCGTATACATGGGTTTCCCACCATAATTCGTATGGACAATGACCTGTGGCATCAGAGAAAGACATCTCTGGACCGTCGATGTCTTTCCAATTCCCGGGACACCTAAGACAGCTCCGGTGTATGCCTGGGTCGCATACTGAAACTCCCGTTCCCGGCCGGTGCGGAAATCCATATACAGGTCATTCATCTGGCGGATATGGTCCACGATGTTCTTTGTCTGATAGGTTGCTGACATCGCACGATAAAGCATGTCATAGATTGTATACATGTAATCCATGGGATAGAACCACTTGGAAATCTCCATGACTTCTTTTCTTCGTTCCTCTGGTGACATCTTCTGAATGTCTTTCGGATAAGGGATCTGACTTCTAAGCCGCTTCATCACCTCTTCTTTTCCAAGAATCTCCGGCAATGCCTCAAAGAAGGGATTTCCCTGTTCTTCTCCATATTCTGCGTCCACGGTCATTCCACTCTGTTTCTGATACTTTTTCATACCCGTTCCATCTCCTTCGCCTGCTCCACGCGTTTCGTTGAAATCTTATTCTTATCCCGGTACTCTGCCTGTTTCACCACGGACTCGATATCCTTTAAAAGCCGGATCCGTCCTTCGGTATCCCTTAGTTCCGATTCCTTCCGGCTGTCCCGCTCTGCCTTACGCTTCATCTGATATTCACTTTCGGTTGCTCCGGCATATTGCTTGGAATGTCTGGAAAGCTCAAATGGAATGTAATTCATCCCATTCAGCAGAAACAGACACGATACGTCTTCTGGGTCATAGCAGATTCGCACAGTCTCGCCTATGTTATGACTCTCTAAGAACTCCTTGTAATTCTCACTCACATACCAAAGTCCCTGATAGCAGATTCCACGCCGGTTCAATGTGGCTGAGGTCCTTGGAAGTCCAAACCGATACAGTTCTTCACTGTTGATCGGGATGACCAGGGATCTTTTTTCTTTTTCACATTCCATCCACATTGCGGCCGCCACTGGGTCTACGTCCTTACAGAAATGATTCTCTATCACACGACAGCTGTTCAAGTACAGGATGCAGGAGAGGATGACTTTCGTAAACTCTTCCAAGGTCAGGACAGCCTGACTCCGATAGTCCACCGCCCATCGTTCCTGTGCGTCAGCCTCAATGACTCCTTTTCCTCGGAGCGCCGGTTTATATCTCTGTTGGATCAGATCGAAGGATTTTTCTACCAAGCCTTTTCCGTCTGGTCTAAATGGCGGCAGGGATTCAAACTCGATTCCATACTTCATTGCAAGTTCGTTCATCCGGGTGCCAATAAACTCCCGTCCCTTGTCGGTGATGATTTCTCCAGGAAGTCCCGTGTTTGGCCATTCTTCTTTCTTGATGTCCAATCCATACCGTTTGCAGAAGGAAACCTTATCCGCAGCCGCATTGGAAAGACAGTTGATGACCGCCTGTTCTCCAGCATCCATTCCCACATAAACTCCGGCAATCAGCTGAGTTGCCGTGTCCACGGCTAAGTAGATATACGGTCTTCCAATCACTTCAGAGCGGTCCAGGCGTGACACCAGGTAGATGTCAGCCTGTGTTGCATCCATCTGAAAGACTCCTATCTGTTCTTTCCAAGCCGATACACTTCCAAACAGTGGGCGCTTATTTCTCTGATAATCAGTCAGTCCATTTCTGGCGATCAGGTTCCTGGATTTCTTATGGAAGTTCTTATCGTAGAAATAATGGCGGAAGGTATGCCAGGAAGGATAGGCATTCAGTAGATGTCCGTCTGGATCCGTGTATCTGGAAAGCAGAAGCATATCATACGCACTCCGTAAGGAAAACTTCTTTGCCGTATAGTAAAACGTATCAATCGCCCAGAGAAAGTCTTTTTCTTTCTTCGTTTCTTCTTTCTCCGCCTTTTTTCTTTCTTCCACTAAGGCTTTTCCGGCCAGGGCCTTAAAATACAGTTCCCGTATCCTCCGTTCACTCGTTTTCTCCCTGGCTGCGATCTCCCGAATCTTTGTGTTGCGTCCAGTACGGTCCCACACATAGGATTCCTCTTCCAAGAGTTCTGAGATCAGCTTCTGCCGCTTTTTCTGTCCCGGTGTCTGCTCCTGTATCATCCTTATCTGGAAATCTTTTGGTGGCTCTATCCGTTCCATGGCTCTCAGGTCATCTCTAAGTACAAACCTCGGTGTACATGGGTTATCATAGGAGATTACCCAGTTCCCTTCCTTGTTTCCGCATAATACCCTGATTACTTCTCCACAGCTTTCTAAGAACATCTCAGCATTCTCCCTTCTCCATGACAACGATTTTCCACTCTGCAACGTTCGTGGTACTCCAATACCGTCTGGAAAATTCCAGTTTTTCGATGGCTGCCCGTTTGGAAAGTCCGTCTTTGTTAGTCAGTTCCCGGATTCCTGTCCTTCCATCTGTAAAATGAATTACAAAATCTGACGTCCACTGAGTGTCAAAGTATTCTTTTCGAATCCCGATTGTATTTATGAATGGGTACTTGTCAAAATCTAATACAGTTCCGGCCTCATAAGAAGCAACATCCGCAGACGCTTCCAAATATCTTGCATACTCCCTGGCTTCCCTTGAGTGTACGCACACCACAATTCCGTTTTTATCACTCCTAAAATGAATGTCCCTACGTTTCGTTCCCGCTTTTTCCATATCCAGTTCTCCTTATGGCTTATTCAGATCGAATTGATTCAAACCATTAGGACGCTAATTTTCAGAGACAGACGCAGACGCTTGTTGAATTATTTCGAGTTTTTGGCATTTGCTCCAAGAATTTGAATGTTCATGGAATTTCCGGTCATATTTATTCCCAGAAATTGGTATTTACTCCGAATTTCTGGTATTTATTCTAAGTTTTTGGTGCCATTTTCTCCGATTAATTCCATTTAATCCTAGTTTTTGAATGCAATTATTCCGAGAATTTGGCTTCGATTATTCCCAGAAATTGGATTTAATCCCAGTTTTTGGATATTCATCGAATTTCTGGTCGCTATTTTTCCCAGAAATTGGCTTTATTCCGAGTTTCTGGTTGCTATTTCTTCCAGAAATCAGTTCTCCACCAAGCCCGAAAAGCCAAAATCTCGATTTAATTCCAAGCCCAAAAGCCATTTTCTCGAAATAATTCCAATTATTTCGAGATACTTTGTTCTCGTCCCACCCAGAATCACCCTCTTGTCCACCCGAAAATCGACCTTCCGGGACG
>UMEM01009623.1_pt1 | contig 24664 bp, 22 predicted proteins | sample 1964761 | NCBI WGS metagenome assembly UMEM01 (sample SAMEA4836021, study PRJEB28245) | human gut metagenome | biome: gut microbiome; material: fecal sample | place: Denmark | collected 2008 | reverse complement strand
TCCCCATGCGCGGTAAACACCGGGGGATGCACAGCCTCCGCCACCCGTATGTCAAGCACACGACAAAAAAATATAATTCTGAAAAGCAGAAAACCCAAGCTACCAAGATAGATTTGATAGCCTGGGTTTTCCGTTTTTGTATCTTCAATTATTCAAAGAGGTCATGGACTTTGTAAACAATCTCAATGCGGTTGTCGGGGAATACATACACCTTTTCAATCAGCAGATCGGTCAACTCCGAGGTTAGCACATCTGCTTCGGCAATCGAGTGAGCAATCTCCTGTCGGCTGCTTTGGCGGGCCTGTTCTTCCCGCTTCAGCTTTGCCTGGGCGGTGACAGCAGCATAGGCATTTTTGACTTTCAGTATTTCTGCGTCATAAACTGCCTTCTCCGATTTATATGTGTCCAGCTCGATCTGCCCCAGGAGATACCGTTCAAAGAGAGCTTGCTTCTGATCCTTCAGAGCCTCCATCTGTTTCTCGTACTCGGAGCATTTAGCAGCGGTGTCCTCCAGGTGAATGGTGCCGTCCTCATGTACGGGCAGCAGGACTTCCAGCTGCTTTTTCAAAGTGAGGAGGACTGCTTCTTCCAGACCAGCAGCATCTGCCCGGACATCGCGGCAGCGGCTGTTCAAATCGGCTGTGGAATGGCGGCACATATAAAACGGTTTCTTTTGGGTGATGCGGGAAAGTGCATGGTCACAGCAGCCACAATAGACCTTGCCTTTCAGTGGGTAATCCCTGGTTTTCCTGGTCGGCAAGGAAAACCGGCGCTGCACAGCCTGCACCTTTTCAAATAGTTCTTTATCAACGATTGCCGGATGATGGTCGGGAATAATGAACCATTTGTCCCGGTCCTTCCTGCGGCTCCGTGTGCCGCCTACTTCAATGACTGCACGACGCCCGATGACATAGGAGCCGATATAGCGTTCGTCCTCCAGAATACGGAGAACCGTAGAACTGCTCCAGCGTCCACGGGAGCGTGAGACATCGTGGTACTGCTGCCCATGAGCTGCTTTGTGTTCTCCGGGGGTCGGGATGCCTCGCTTAAAGAGTTCCCTGGTAACGGCTGCTGCTCCAATTCCGGTTGCGGCAAGTTGGAAAATGAGCTGTACCACAGCAGCGGTTTCCGGGTTCGGTTCCATTCTGCCATTGGCGCTTTTGCGATACCCGTAAGGGCAAACTTTGCTCTGGTATTCGCCGCGCTGCATTTTGGCGTACTTGGCGCTTTTGGTCTTGATGGACATATCCCGGCTGTAATACTCGCTGATCAGATACTTGAAAGCCACATCCATACCTCCGGTATCGCCCTTGTGCTGATCGCTGTCAAAATTATCGTTGATGGAAATGAACCGGGTGTGAAACAGAGGGAACACACGCTCAATGAAATAGCCAGTCTCAATGCTGTTTCGCCCAAACCGGGAAAAGTCTTTTACGATGATGCAGTCGATCTTATTGGCCCGCACCATCTCAATCAGCTCCTGGACTTTGGGACGCTCAAAGTTTGTCCCGCTATACCCGTTGTCGATAAATTCAAGGATTTCTGCATGGGCGGACTCCGGCATGGAAGCAACAAATTCGTTCAGCGCAAGGTGCTGGTTTTCAATGCTCATACTGTCGTATTTGTAATCCTCCAGGGAAAGGCGGATATAAAGGGCAATCACATATTTCTGCACTGGCTCAGCACCTCCTCACAATGCTCAAATTCACTCTGGAAACGGAAACGAACCGTAATCCGTTTCTCTCTTGAGACCTCTACACGGTCAATCAGTCGGTCAATTAGGGCTGCCGTCAACTGGCAATCTTCCTTGATATGCTGTGCATCCTGGGACAGCATTTTATACTGTTCCAGCTGTTTGGTGATAATTGCAAGCCCTGCTTTCAGTTGCTCGATTTCCTCGCTGATGGCCTCGATTTTGGCTTCGTACTTCTCCTTGAAGGTAAAATACTCGTCTTTTGACAGATGGTTCTGGATCAGGCCCTCATACAATCCGCGCTGATAGGTTCGCAGCTGCTGGATTTCCTGTTTCCGGCTGGCGATTTTAGCTTGTATGTTTTTCTGTTCCTCGGCTTCTTTGGTGAGGTTTTCCAGACCGAGAGAGTATTGCCCCAGCGTGGTATCAAGCTGTTCCTGTATCATATCGGCCAGGGCGTCCAGCAGCTCTTTTTCAAAGATAAACGCACCAGGACAAACACCCTTTTTGATACGGTTATTGCTGATACAGTGATAGACATATACCTCCTGAGACTTTCTGCGGACGCATTTTTGCCGGTGAAGGCTGTGTCCACAGTGGGCGCAGAAGATTTTTCCTCTCAAAAGATTAGGGGACCAGGAATGTATTTCCCTGTCTTTGGCCTGCTGTGCAGCCTGGTCCAATGCTTTCTGAACAGCGGCAAACAGCTCCCGGCTGATGATGGCTTCATGGGTGCCGCGTACCGTTGTCCATTCATCGGCGCTGGCTCTGACCTGCTTGTGGTCAATGATTTTAGATACCCCTTGCACCAGATCGCCGGTATAAACTTCTGCACGGAGAATTTTGGCAACGGTGCGGGTTTGCCAATGCCCATTGCCCACCAGATTCTCATGGGTGATCTCTCCCAAGGTTCTCTTGTAGTGGCTGGGAGAGAGATACCCGGCCTCGTTCAAGCGTACCGCGATAGTATTTAATCCTGCGCCCTCGGCGGCCCATTGAAACATGGTTTTGACTACTTCGGCAGCCACCGGGTCAACAATCAGCTGGTGGCAGTTATCAGGAGCTTTCAAATATCCATAGGGTGTGCGCCCGCCAACATACTTGCCGTCTTTCATGGCCTGCCGCTGCTGGGCTTTGATTTTTCTGGCAATATCCATCGCATAGGCTTCGTTAATCATGTTCCGCAGCGGAATGATGATACCATCGTGGGCGTTATCCGGGGAAGAAGAATCGTAGCGGTCATTCACGGCAATAAAGCGGACTTTCTGCATGGGAAAGTAACGCTCAATGTAGTAGCCGGTGTCTATGACATTTCGCCCCAGCCGGGACAAATCTTTTACAATGACACAGTTGATAAGACCCGCTTCAATATCGGAGAGCATTTGCTGGAAGCCGGGACGGTGGAAGTTCGTACCCGTTGCGCCATTGTCAATGTAGGTCTGTACCACAATAATCTCCGGGTTCTGCTCCAGATACCGGGCGATAATCAGCTGCTGGGTTTCGATAGAGGCGGTGTGAGTATGCTTATCCTCAACGGAAAGCCGCACATAAATTCCGGCGCGGCAAGTAGCATCTATCTCCGGTGCGGGAAGTACCACAGTTTCCTTTCTGCTTTTTCTTGCCACAAATCATCCCACCTTTCTTTGACTTGTTTGCTCTGCCAGCTGAATCAGCTGGATCGCTTTCTGGTATTCATCCTGGTATGTAAAGGTAATCTCCAATTCCTTTTTCCCAATCACCTTGATGCTCTGTATCATGTGAACCACAGCTTTGCGGTCCAAGGCCTCCATCGTAGAGAACTGTGTGAAGTGGGAAATCCAGCGGTTCCGTTCACTCCGGTTCTCCAGAACATCAGCCAGCTTTTCCTTTAAGACCCGAATACTCTCTTTTGCATTTTCCGCAATCCTCGTGTATTTGGCCTTATAGTCGGTATATTCCTCTTTGCTGATGGTGCTGGTAATCAGGCTTTCATACAGGCGAGCCTTAAATTCAAGCGCCTGTTCCACCTGCTGCTCATTGGCGGCGATGTGGGAGGCGTATTCATTGGCAAGCGCCTGATTGATACTGCTCTGGTCGATACCGTCCAGGATGGCTTGCAGGCAGCTCACATTGTCGATGTAGCCTTTCAGACTGTCCTTGACGCACTCGACAAGATCGCTTTCCTTGAGCATTACCGGGTTGGTGCAGCCATGCTTTTTCCCGGTGGGGCAATAATAATAGTGATATTCCTTGCCCTTGACCCGGTTCGTTTTCCGCGTCATGCGGCTCCCACAGCACCCGCAGATTAAGACACCGGAAAACAGATACACCGTATCCTGCTTGGGAGAAGTCCGGGTATCCAGTCTGCGGATACGCTGGACAAGTTCAAAATCCTGCTTGGCAATCAGCGGTTCATGGGCGTCAGGGACGCGAATCCATTCAGAGGACGGCCGCTGCTCCATCTGCTTGATTTTGTAGTGCGGGGAGCCTTGCTTCCCCTGTACCAATGTGCCGATATAGGTTTCATCCTGCAAAATGCGGATGATCGTTGTAGCAGACCACTTGCAATCCTCTTTGTCGGCATAGCCGTGTTTGGCATAAGGAAAACCATTGTTTTTCTTATAAGCAAGGGGGGAGAGGATGCCCATTTCATTCAGCACGGTGGCGATTCGCAGGGCGCTCGTCCCATCCAGGCGCATACGGAAGATGTCCTGGACAACGCGGGAAGCATACGGGTCAGGTACAAGCAGGTTTTTGTTTTCCTCAGACTTCATATAGCCGTAAACGGGAAAGGCTCCAACAAAATCTCCGTTACGGCGCTTTATATCCAAAGAGGTACGGGTCTTGATGGAAATATCCCGGCAGTAGGCTTCGTTCATAATGTTTTTGACGGATACGGTCAGATCGTCACCGCTGCCTTCATGGGCGGTGTCGATGTTATCCGTGATGGCAATAAAGCGGACCCCATAAGTTGGGAATACCCGGCGCAGGTAGCGTCCGGTTTCAATGTACTCTCGTCCCAGGCGGGAGAGGTCCTTTACAATGACACAGTTGATCTTGCCATCGGTGATGTCCTGCATCATTTCCTTAAACGCCGGACGGTCAAAAATGATACCGCTGTAACCATCGTCGATTTTTTCGGATACGATTTGGATGTCCGGGTTTCGTTCAATGAAGTTCTCAATCAGCTTCCGCTGGTTGGTAACGCTGTCGCTCTCGCTGGAGCGATCATCTGTGTAAGACAGACGAATGTAAGCTGTTGCCTGATATTTTGGCATGAAAAAGCACTCCTTTCCTCCCGGAAGCTCCCGCAAGAAAAGAGTGGATTTCGAGGTTTTCAGTTTTCATCCTTTTCCATACACATCGTAGCACGCTTTTGGAAAAAGAGCGAGGATGTCGATTACCTTAAAATCCCTTGCAGGCATTCCTCCAATGTGACCCCGTTGCTGGAAAATGCAGCGTTTACCACAAAATCGCCGCAGCGAAAGCGATAGGGGTTTTTGATCTGGTGAAGAAAGGCCGCGATCCGTTCCTCTTTGGGGAGGTCTTTATCTACCGTGACTTCACGGATGTCAACCAATTCATCGGTTGATGTTTGTGTTAGCTGGCTCATAAGTGTTCTCCTTTCTTTGAAGTCGGTTTCAAAATCACATGAATGAGCTGGCAACCAGAGCTGCCAGCTCATGGTATCTGACTTTGAAAAGAAAGGACTGCACCCAAATGATGCCTTGTTGTTGCTAACAGCAAATGGACGCAGCCTTTCAGATAATATCCGTTACTTTCGTCACATTTGCCACGCGCCCCTGACGATAGGGACATTCCTGGTCTCCGCTGGCGCGGCTGTCATAACTCCGCAGCGTCGTTTTACTCGTGCGCCGCAGGGTTCCCCCCAAGTCTTTAGGAGGCCGTGAGGAAGTATCTTTAAGCCCCCATGCAGTCACCGCGACCCGAAGTGCCACCTCCGGGTTTCAGGCTTGCGTTGATCGCTCAGGACAGCCGGTTCATCACCTCCTTGGCTTGTCCTTCTTGGCGGCGCGCCTGATTCGCTCGTACATGGGCTATGTACCAGAAATGCCGTCTATTCGGTTGTCAAAGAACAGAGAAGAAAAAACTCCTTCTTGACAACCATGACAAAAATAGGTGATTTGTCCTGTCTGGTAATGCGATTTTTTTGAAAATATTTTTGGTCTTGCCGCCTTACAAGGAGTTTAGTGAAGAGCAAGTACCCAGCAAGCAAAATAAAATAGGTACTATCGTACTTAAAAACGCCTTTTATAAGGTTCTTCCGACAGAAAAATGGGCACGATAAAATATTATTAAGGAGACGATAGTACTTATGGAACTGTTAAAAGAATTGGGACGAAGGATACAAAAAGCGCGTAAGGAAAAAGGACTGACGCAACAGGAACTCGCAGATCAGAGCCATTTTTCGCTGAAGCACGTTCAAAGCTGTGAAAGAGGGGTAAAGAACCCTTCCTTTGAGGTTCTGCGTGCTTTTTGCAAAGTCTTGAATTTGTCCTTGGATTCCCTGATGAATCTCGATTTGCCAGAAGATGAGCAAGCCGCCAACGATATGCGGCAGCTTTACCTTTCGTGCCCTCCGGCTGCCAGAAAAGTGCTGTTAAACTCGACCCGCGCGTTGGCTGATGAGCTGAAAGAGATGGTAAAGACAGCTGGGGTTGATCCAGATGAACATTTAGAGGATAAGTAAGCTGGTGGAGGAATAACAATCCTCCACCAGCTATTTTTTTGCCACTATGCGGCGGTCATATTATCGGGCCGTTCCCAGCAGACGCGCCAGTTTCTTCAGTCCGCGCCGGATGCTATCCCACACGCGGCGGCGGTCCGCGCCCTCGATCCGGGCAATCTCGGCCACGGTCATGCCCAGGTAGAACCTGGCGTAGATACGTCGGGCCTGGATGGCAGGCAGCTGCATCAGCGCGGCGTACACTTCCTCCCGTAGCTGCTTCTGCTCCAAGATTTCCTCCGGAATGAGCGGCCGGTTGAGGGCATCGTTTTCAATGCCATCCTCCCGGTTCAGAGAGTAATGGGCCTTGTACCGGAACTTCCGGCGCTCGTAGGCAGCATCGTCCTTCTCCTGGCCCCGGATTGCCGCCAGCACTTCCTCGGCCACGTCCACAAAGACATCGGTTTTATACACATCGGGATACAGTTCCCGAAGATTGATCTTCTGCATTATGTACCTCCATTTCGGTTCACAGGTTGATGAGTGAACCGAAATGAAGGCGGTGAGCGGCACCTTTCGGGGAAATTCCCGAAAAAACGACAAGCAAAAGCGCCAGCATCCGAAGAACGGCGGCTGGCGCTGCTAAAATAGGATTTATGACACTTATAGACCAGCCACGATAGTGCCTGTTTATAAGCAGATGGAGGTTGATTGACGGTCAGGCTTTTTTTGACAGGTAAATCCCTGCCGAATCATGTCGAAACAGTCTTTGTTTCACGGCGGCTCCCTCCTAAAGCCGCCGTGTCAGCGTATAGGCGTCACTCCTTTGTTGAGGGCATAAGGAACGGCGGCCTTGATGTACTCAAAACCGCCGCAGTCTTTGAAAATCCATTATGAGCGCACGAAGCTACCTGCCCTGCAACGGTTTTTTTCTTTCCCCGTCTGGCGGGGCAGGATAGCTTGGCATATTTAGTTTAGTCTTGCCCCTGTGCAGCTGCCTCCTTCAGCCGCGAAAAGCTCTCGTCGCTGATGATGTGTTCAATCCGGCAGGCGTCGGCCTCCGCAGTCTTGGGGTCAACGCCTGCGGCGATAAGCTGCTCAGTAAAGAAGCAGTGACGCTTATAGATTTTTTCAGCCATCTCGCGGCCCACATCGGTCAGATGGAGAAAGTGATCTTCGTCCATCGTAAGAAAGCCGCCGTCTTTCAAAGTGTTTACTGCCACACATACGCTTGGCTTTGACACTCCCATGTGCCGGGCCACATCTACGGAGCGCACCATACCCGTTTTCTTATGGAGAACAAGGATGGTTTCCAGATAGTCCTCCCCGGACGCATGAAGTTTCATGGAACATCTCCCTTCTAAAACAATTTACACAGCCCAACCAAGACTCTCCTGTTGGATATGGAACAGTTTATGGTACAATCCGTTCTTTTTCATCAATTCATCATGTGTACCGTGTTCCACCAGTCTACCGTTATCAAGAACGAGAATTTGGTCGGCATCCACAACGGTACGAAGCCGGTGAGCAATCATAATGACCGTCTTACCCTCCACCAGCTTTGCAATGGCCCGCTGGATTAAAACCTCGTTCTCCGGGTCAAGAGATGCTGTTGCTTCATCAAGAAGAATAATCGGGGCATCTTTCAGCAGAGCGCGGGCAATGGAGATTCGCTGACGTTCTCCGCCAGAAAGAGTGCTGCCGTTCTCCCCCAAGATAGTCTGATAACCATCCGGCAATCGCTGGATAAATTCGTTACAGTACGCTGCCTTTGCCGCTGCCATGACCTGCTCTTCGGTAGCGTTCATGTTGCCTACGCGGATGTTATTAAAAACAGTGTCGTTGAACAAGGTCACATCCTGAAATACAAAGGACATACAGCGCATCAGGTGTTCCGGTTCAATGGTGCGAACATCCATACCACCAATGGAAATCTGACCTTTTCTTACATCCCAAAAGCGGGCAATGAGTTTGGAAATTGTGCTTTTGCCGCTACCGGAAGGCCCTACCAGGGCTGTTACGCTGCCAGTTGGAATAGAAAAAGATACATCCTTGATAACATCGTCCTGATTGTATCCGAAAGTGACGCTTTTCAGTTCAATGTCATACTTGGATACATCCTTATCCTCGCCCTCCATAGCGGGCGTGGTTAGCAGGGTACGCATACGGTTGGTAACAGTCCCCAAATGAAACAGAGAGGTTAACTGCGAAAGGATGGCAAGGATTGGGCCGTAAATCTGCGTGGAGAACATGAACAGCACCAGCAAAGGAAGCAGTTCAATTTGACCGCCAGTTATCAGTACCGTCCCGATAAAAATGGTGATACCAAGACCTGCTTGCAGAACCAGGCTGGCTCCCTGAACCAGAATACCAGAGGCCAGTTCCACCCTGATGGCGATTTTTCTCATGGCTTGGAGTGCTTTATCCAGCGTAGAGAAACGGGAACCACCAAGACCACAGGCTTTGATAATCTTTATACCTTCCAAGTATTCCTGAATCTGGCTGGACGCCTCCAATTTCACATCCACCTGTTTGTCAAACAGACGGAGTTGCAGTTTGCGTCCGCACCAGATGATAAGAAATGTGATCGGCATCGTGCAGAAAATCGCAAGGGCCATTCTCCAGTCAAAAAATGCCAGACAAATACAGATCAGGGTGACAGAGATAATATTTGCGATCAGCGGCGGAATGGTACTGCTGAGCATGGATTCCATGCTGCTGCAATCCGCCATCATGTTTGTGGTAATATCAGATAAATCTTTTGTGTTAAAGAAGCTCATGGGGAGCTTGCGAAGATGTTCTGCGATCCGAAGTCTGGTCGTGCTGGCCTCTTTATAAGAAGCAATGTAGGTTTTTCTATAATCATTTTTTGCAGCCAGGAATACCAGAATAGCCGCAACCACTCCCAGTCCCAGCAGCTTCCACAGTGCGTCCCATGAAATTGCCTCTCCGGTGAACGGTTTCAGCAGTTCCCAAAAGAGTAGGCAGGCCACCATTGAAGGAAGCAGCAGCACAATATTGGTTATTGTGCAGGCTGTAATTGCTTTTTTTAGGTCGGAGTAGCCTTTCTCCGACAGCATTAACTTTTCTTTCAGCTTACTCATAGATCACACCGCCTTTCCCGTACTGATTTTCCAGTTGATCGACTCCGTATAGCTGCTCCACATCTGCGCGTATTTTCCACCCTTCTTCAGCAACTCGTCATGGGTGCCAGATTCAATCAGGTGTCCTTTTTCCATGACAAGGATCTGGCCAGCGTTGCGAATCGTAGACAGACGATGGGCAATCATTACAACCGTTTTATTCTGGATTAGCTTTTCAAAGGCTTTTTGAATCAGGTATTCATTTTCCGGGTCGCTGAATGCGGTTGCTTCGTCCAGTACGATGATAGGGGCATCCTTTACGATAGCCCTTGCAATGGCAATCCGTTGGCGTTCACCACCTGAGAGATGAACGCCGGTGCTTCCAATCACAGTCTGATAACCGTTTGGAAGTTGCTCGATAAATTCGTGGCATCTTGCCGCCTTTGCCGCCGCAATCACCTGTTCCTCCGTAGCATCTGAATTTCCCATGCGGATGTTATCCAGGATGCTCTGTTTGAACAGGAACGTATCCTGAAATACGAAGCTGACCTTATCCATCAGCGCATCCAGAGGAATATCCCGAATGTCAACGCCGCCGATCTGAATACTTCCGTCCGTCACATCATAAAACCGGGAGATTAGGCTGGCGATGGTACTTTTACCGCCACCGGAGGGGCCGACAATGGCTGTCACCTTGCCCTGATCCGCAAAGAAAGAAACATGAGACAGGGCCTTGACCTGGGAATCGGCTTCGTAGGAAAAGCTGACATCCCGGAAAGCAATCCCATAGTTTTCGATTGCTTGCGCCGTACTCTTTTCGGGCAGGGCCGGGATACGCAGGATTTCATCCATACGCTCCACGCTGCCGTCAATCTGCGTAAAGGACTCAGAGATATACATGATTTTATTCAGGACACCGGAAATCGCATGGACAATAATCAGGTAGAAAATAAATGTCAGCGAATACTCCCTGAAATCCGTAGTGTGCATCCCGATCAGAATGCCCACCGGAATCAAAAGCAGATAAATATTGTTGATGATCGTTGTAAAAGCAGGCATACAGTTCTGCCAGCCCAATGCGTACTCCAACACAAAAGAGGTATAGTCTGTAATGGATTTGCCCAACCGCTTAAAGGAATCGGCGGTCTGATTAAATGCTTTGATCTCCGACATACCACGTACATATTCCACAGAGGCGCTGTTCATGTTCTCCTGGGCGGTCTGAAAACGGTGCATTTTTTCCTTTGCTTCTCCGTTGAAGCCCGCAAACTGCACGATAAAGGCCAGAACAATACCGACCAGACAAACCACGCCATACCGCCAGTCAATTCCAAGAAGAATGATAACCAGAACAAGCGGCGCGACCAAAGAGGCCACAAAGTCCGGGAGCTGGTGAGCGATGAATTTCTCAACACTTTCAATGTTTTCGTCCATGATTTTTCTCAGTTTGCCGCTGCCCAAGGTCAGATGATACCCAAGCGGAATGTGCATAATGTGGTCGGCAAAGGCCACCTTCAATTCATAAAGCGTTCCAAACGCTGCAATGTGGGAACACAGTAAGGCAAAAAAGTAAAATACGATGTTCCCCAAAATACCAGCCAGGGCAAGCCAGCCCCAGGTTGAGATTGCAGAAACATTCAAGAGCGACATATCCGGGTAAACAAACAGGATTTCCCGAACGATGTAATAAATTGATAAATAAGGTGCAAAAGAACAAATTGCTGCCAGTGCAGCCAGAAACCCTGATAGAAACAAAAGCCATTTATGACCCGAAGCTAATTCCAGGCAACGCGCCAGTCCAGTCTTCGCCTTCGGCTGTTTCTCATTTTGCCGTGTCATTCCTAACCCTCCTTTTGGTCATACCCAATTTTTTCTAAAAGAAGCTCTGCTCCTCTGATTTGAAAATCATCAGTAATATATCCGTTTTCAAGGCGCATTGCCCGCTCGCAACAGGCAAGCGCACACTCTGCGTCATGGGTAATGACGATAATGGTGCGCCCCATTTTCGCCAGTTTGCGGATCATCCGGCTGACATTCCGCATATTCGTGCCATCCAGCCCACTTGTAGGTTCGTCAAGTATGATAATAGGTGCTTCGTGTATCAGAGCTACGCCAAGAGCCAGCCTCTGCTTTTGCCCTCCTGACAGCGTAGAGGGATGCTGTTTGATGAACGGCGTCAGTTCCAGGGCTTCCAGAATTTCTTCTGCCGCTTGCTTCCGCTCCGGGCTGGCCTCTGAGCCAGTAGTCAGTTCGTCCAGCAAATCCTCACCGAATAGCTGACTGTCTAAATCCTGGGGAATGTACCAGACCTTTCCCAAGCGGTCTTTGGGTCTGCAATGCTTTCCGAATAAAACGACTTCGCCGGATTTCTCTTTCAAAAGCCCTGCCAAGATTCGCCCTATGGTGCTTTTGCCCGTTCCGTTGGGGCCGATCAGGGCAATCACTTCTCCCTTACGGCATTGAAAGTCAATATCCTTAGCTACAATTGTTTCACCAAAAGAGTGGTTCAGTTTTTTCACTTCCAGAACAACCTCGCTGGTTGCCGCAGACGGGATTTCCGTCTGCTCAATCTGATGCAGGTCAGGAGTGCGAAGTCCCAATGCCTGGATTTCCTTATTAGTCAGAGCTTTCATTTGTTGTGCGGTAAATTCCCGCACAATTTTTCCTTTCTGCACACACAGGAAGCGGTCTGCCAGATCCATCAGATAATAAAGCCGATGTTCTGCTATGATAATGGTTTTTCCCTGCTGTTTCAAATCGCGGATAATGTCCGCAAAGCGATAAGTAGATGCAATATCCAGATTGGCGGATGGTTCATCCATGACATAGATTTCCGGGTCAATCGCCTCTGCCGATGCAATCGCAACCTTCTGGCGCATTCCATAGGACAAGCTGTGCAGGCTATGATCCAGAATGTCCTGAATCTTAATGTCCGCCGCCGCCCGGTGAACATGGTTCCGAATTTCCTCATGGGAATAACCGTAGTTCTCACAGCCAAAAGCAATCTCGCCTGCGACCTCATTGGCAAAAAACTGGCTCCTCGGGTCTTGAAATACATTTCCTGCGATTTTGCCGCGCTCCCAGGACGGAATTTCTTTCAGCGGTTTCCCGTCCACAAAAACCTCGCCGCTTAAGTCCCCCTCGTAAAAGTAGGGGATCAGTCCGTTAATTACTCTTGTTAAAGAGCTTTTTCCACTTCCTGATGGGCCGGTCATAACAATGACTTCTCCGGCAGCAATGTCTAACGATATATGTTCCAGTTGATTTCCGTTCCCGCCATAGGAAAAGGTCAGGTCACGGATCATTATTTCTTTTCCCATTCCATTCCTCCTATAAAAGACAGCAGCACACAGTAGCTCCCACGCTGACAACAATCAAAAAGCAATCCAGCGCAGCAATCCGGCTGACATAGTAACTTTCTTTCTTGTAGGGGCTTTCAATTCCCCTGACTATGGAAGAAGCGGCTAACTCGTCCGCGATCTTTAAGGAGCGAAATACCATCGGGACAATGGCATATTCCAATGTGTCCATTGGGTGTTTCAAAACATTGCCAACCGATTTTAAGAAACCACGAATTTTCATGGCCTCCCTGACTTCTCCAAATTCATGTAGCACAGTCGGAGCAAAGCGGAGCATGACAATCAATACAAGCATGATACGGGTAGGAATCGGCATTTTTCGCAGGCAGGCTGTCAGTTTCCCGGACGGGATTTTAGCCAGAAGATAAGCTGGCATAGCGGGAAGCAACAGCTTGTAAATCATGCTGAGTAGTAGCGGAGAGGGGATGCTGATCTGATATTTTGTCTCGATCATCAGCCATACAATCGCCACTAAATAGACCGCAAAGCATCCCAGAGCCTGTTTATATAAGCCGAACCAGCAGAGGATTAAAAAGATCAAAAAGCTAAAACAACCATGCCCTAAAAAACTTGTTGTAAGAAAGGTCACGATGCAGGCGCACAGCGTAAGGAAAAGAACTGTGCGCCCATCGATCTGGTCAATGCGTTTTTGCTTTTTTTCTCCGGCCATCATCCTACAATACCTGCTTTTTGGAAATGCTTTCTGAGCAACCGCTGGCCGAACAATGTACCAAGAATTGCAAGAACCGCAGTAATGACAACACCCAGAAGCATCAGCTCCGGAGAAGTCACCATAGAGAGCTGCATATTCAAGGTATTTGCATCAAAACCGCTGCTTGCTGCCATTTCCTGATAGCTGTCCCAAGACCACCACAGCGGTACGGCACAGCCTACAAAATTTCCGATTGAGTTGACCATCCAGCCAATTCGGTTGCGAACTGCACTTCGGTATGTATTCTTGCCAACCATGCATAACTCGGCAATGAGGGCTACAATCAAGAAATAGGGAACCAAGAACATATAACCCATAACACCTTGGATTAGTCCATAAACCGTAGCCCAAGCAAACAACAATCCGTGTTTGTTAATGCGATTTGCCGCAACCAAATAAAATGTTGCTCCAATAAAGGCATCAATACCAGCAGAGCCGTATAAATATACTGCTGGGAAAGGCAATGTAACCGTACCAATCACCATTGCAATTGCGAAATTGATGACCATCATTGCGGCAATCGTCATAATATCGCGAACGCCAAGTTTTTTCTTTAACGTTTGTTCCATTCCAGAACCCTCCTTAAATATAATAGCGTTGTGGTTAGCCAAAACTAACCACAACGCTATTATACAGTAGTTCGCATCCGCTAACTACTCCAAATGAAAAGACAGTCGGCCCAAACAGCCCAAAAGTTAATTTGATTTTTTTACTTTACGATAATCCTTTGGAAGCATTCCAAACACTTCTTGAAAAGCCCTCGCAAACTTACTAATATTTGAATAACCAAGTTCACCAGCTATTTGAGTGATTGATTGATCTGTTTCCTGCAAATAAACAGCCGCAAGATTCATTTTATACTTTTTGATATGAGCATAGGGCGTATCACCATAAATCTGCTTGAAAATAGCTTGAAATGTGACCTTGCTCATTGGTTCTTTTCGCAGGAGTTCTTCTATGGATATTTTTTTGTCGAGGTTTTCTATAAGCTCTTGACGGATGCGTTTGATGATTTCAATTTGCTCTTTAGCATAATATGTTGCCTCATATTGATCTTCTATCCGCAGTTGTTTGATATGATAAAAGAGTTCCAATAATTTGATGCGGAAGTAATCTTGCCCTTCAACACCTTTTGCAGCGTACAATTCATCGAAGATATGTAACAACCGCTGTGGTGTCCGACATAAAAACCACTTTTTTTCTAATTCCAATTCTCGTCCGAGATTTAGAACATCAATGTTGTAGTACGAAAAAATCTGTTGTGTTTCCACATCGACAGAATCCTTATCAATCACACAGCTTAGTCCTACACTATATCCAAAGGGAAAGGAATAGGCCGCAGGAATATTAGCAAGGGCATTGATGCAAAATTCTCCCTCTTTCATGTGGAAAACTTTATTATTTCTTAGCTCAAACTCAACGCGTCCTTTTTGGTAATGACGGATTTCGATGATATTCTTATTAGGAATAGGCTCATGGAATGTATCTGAGCAGTTAAAATCCATAAAAATTAAGTCAATACCAGGGAAAAGAGTGTAGTCATAGAGACGACCTGTTCCATTACATTTATATTCGATTTGAACATAATCATTATGTTCATCAGTTAGCGTAGCATATTCACCGTACCATTCTGTTCCATGTAACTCTTTCACTCATATCTTCCTCCTTTTTGGTTAGCGGTAACTAATTATATGTTAAATTGTTTTTTTGCTCTCGTCAACCTCTGACGACATATTCTTTATATTTCATTTAGGATAAAAGTTCAAGGAAAAGATATGGCGGAATTGCAAAACAAACAGAGGCCGCAAGTAGCAGCCTCCGCTTGCAAAATTATTGATAAATCAGCTCTGTCAGCACAATTTCCTCCGCCTGCGCTTTCAGCGTGTTCATCAGGCCCACCCAGCGCATGGGGTCACGGGCTTTCAGTTCCTCAATGACGCCCGCCGCCTCCATCATGCGGAATAGTGAGAACGGTGGTTGTTCCAAAATTATTCCGATTCAGGGATAATACCGGCAAGCAATGCCCCTGGATAGCCATTCGGCTTCCGGCGCTGCTTGTTGAGGGTATCCCCCAAGCCCCCATGAACGCAGAATTTCATTCTGCGGCTGCGCGTCCGATGGACGCTTTTGACCATGACCAGCTCACCGCTGGTCGTGGTCTTTTTCTTTTTCGGCATCGTGTTCCGCCTCCATTTTTAAGAGCCGGTCTACATTGGTCTTTGCCGCCAGCAGCTCCCGCATTTCCTCACGGGAGCGCCGGTACTCGGCATAGGTCTTTTTCTTTTCCTCCAGCAGCCGGGCATACTCGGCTTGCAGCTCCTTGACCTTGGGCAGCTTCTTGACCCCCATATCGTCAAAGGCATTTTTGGCCGCCTGATGGAGCAGGATTTCCACCTCATGTTCCTCTCGGAATTTCTTGGAGTAACCGGCCTTCCGGTAGGCCACATAGGTGTCGCGGGTCTTGGCATAATTGACGATATGGGTCCGCAGGACGGCGATCTCCGCCATGCGTTTCTCCGCTGCCTTGATTTTTGCGGATAGCTCATTGTGGTGGGCCGTGACCGCCGCAGTTTTTTCTTCCAGCACCGCATATTCCAACAGGTTATGCTCGGTGAGATAATTCACGGTCTGCGCCATCTGTTTCAAGTTAAAAACCTTGGCCCACCGCACATACCCGGCACCTTTTCCGGCCTGGAGCTTTGCCTGGATGTCAACCAGCAGATTAACCTTCGGCGGATCTGCTTGCTTGACTGATTTCTGGCGGGGCGTATGCTCCTTTTGACCGGCAAGGACAGCCAGCAGGTCCTCCAGGGTGTAGCCTTTGCCCAGGCTGTCCAGCCGGGCCACTTTGCTCCAGCCGGGGAGCTTCAAACGGTAGGATTTCCCGCGCTTGGATACTTCACAGCCGGATTCCCGGAGCAACTTCAGCAGCTCGTCCAGGTCAGCAGGCTTTTGTGCCAGGGCGTTGTCAATGGCAGCACGGAGCAATTCCCGGTGGGAAGACTTTGCCTGATCGCCCAGCCATTGGTTGTAACTTTTGCCGTGTGGCTTTGGGGCCTCAACAATGGACAATCCGCTCTCAATGCAAATGGTATCACTCAAGCGCCGAACGGCTTTCGTGCTGCCCCAAAAGTTACGGAACTTCCGGTCACAGTCCAGGTTGACCGAACTCCAAATGATATGATTGTGGACATGAGCCTTGTCGATGTGTGTGCAGACGATAAAGGCGTGTTTGCCCTTGGTGAACCGCTTGGCAAATTCCACGCCGAGACGGTTGGCTTCTTCCGGGGTGATCTCCCCAGGGCAGAAGGACTGGCGGACATGGTAGGCGATCACATCGTCCGCTCCACGAACCCGTCCGGTGGTGGCAATATACTGGCGCTTTGCCAGCATAAACTCGGCGTCGGCCACACGGCTGTCGCACTCATAGCCGGTGATGAGCCTGCCGTGGTCGGTCTTTTGCGGATTGGCCACATAGTCGATGATCTCGCTGATGGCACGGCTCTCAGTCCGGCCCTTGCCGATATGCAGCGACATGATGCTTGTGGTTGCCATTACTACGATACCTCCTTTGAAAAAGAATAGCGGCCTGCCAAAGCAGACCGCTGTAGGTATATTTTTTTATCATTTAGTCTCAATTTTAGAGCATATCAGCAATTAAGGAAAGTTCATCGGTTGAAGTATATTGGGAACCGTTTCTTGTGGTTCGCCCACTTTCACTAAATAAGTACAAATTCTTTTTAGCTCTAGAGCAAAGAACATAAAGAAGCTTATAGGTCTCATTTTTCCTACACAATTTTTTCATGGGATTCAAAATATAGTCCCAATGCGGTAGGTATCCGTTCAACAGACCAGCTGCAATAACTGAAGTATATTCTTCGCCTTTAACGCCGTGAAGGGTAGAAATAACCACACCATTTTTTTCTCCAAAATACTTACTGATTGAATTAAAATCTGTGGAAAGCGCATACCTATCTACTCTTGAGCGAATTTCATCAAAAAAAGAATTTGTTAATGCTGACAAAGCAGCTTCTTTGCTTATTCTAACGTGTAGAATTGCAAAAACCTTTTCAATTGCGGAGCCTAAACAGGTTATGCCATCTGTATCTGTGCCGCGACAACAATTAACAGCGGAAAGGACATCATAGTTTTGTATATTATCAGGCACCATGATTCTGAAGTCATCTCTAACGATTGAAATAAATTCAGTAGCAATTCGCTTTCTTAACGTCACATTTTTTCCAGATGGAAGAAATAGTAATTTCGCTATCAGAAACAAAGGATTCATGGGATCATACTTTATTGGAGAAATATCTGGTGCATCAAATGGAATGTCCGGAAGTATTATACGTAGTTTTCTAGATAGATCGAACAACATACCCCATTGAGGAGCAATAACACAAATTTCCTCAGCCTTTGTTCCATTTTCAAGTTCTTCCTTTATTAAGGCTGCAATTTCAGATGCCAGATCTGTGTAATAAACGGAATCAAAAAAATGTATTTCACCAAGTTCATCCTTATGCTTTGCAACTGAGTGAGCTTCAGTTCTAGAAACTTCGAATCTTCTATATAAATCCACCAATCTCTGAGTAGAACGATAACAGCCTCTTAGTGACATAGAATCAAAATCTGTTTCATAAAGTGTTTCTAGCTCTTGTTTGGTTTTTGCCACTCCACCTAAAGAGCCATAAATAGCTTGATTAGCATCACCCACAAACATCAAAGTTATTGACTTATTTGCTTTATAAATTTTTGACAATATCAAGTATTGAAGTTCATTGGTATCTTGAAATTCATCCACCAAAATACTACTTATGACTGATGCTATATTTGAACTAATAAATGGGCAAGACGACAGCAATTCCTCTGAAAGAAGCAGAATTGTATCAAAATCGATTTCCTTCTTTTCCTCTAATAAGCGTTCGTATTCAGTCCTAATGTTTTCGTATTGAAAAGGATCATCAAAATTTCTAAGGCGTATGCCAAGGCGCTCCGCTATCTCATGTCCATACTTTTTCTTACAATAATCATCAATGATTTGATAGCCCTTACAAAGCCTTTTTGAATACATGGCATAAGGACGAATGATATAACGCATACAAAACTGATGGATTGTACCTGCCCAAATGCTTGATAGGTCAATATTCATGTCTTCTAAACGGTTGATAATTTCTTCAGCGGCACGATTAGTATACGTAATTGCTATTTTTATCTTTCTTGAATCTGATTTTTGGAGTACCTGGTATGCCAATCGGTGTGTGAGTGTACGAGTTTTACCACTGCCTGGGCAAGCGGTCAACAAAACATTATTTGGAGCTGTACATGCAGCCTGTTGTTCAGGGGAAAGTTCCTTAAGTATGTCATCTACACCCTCAAACATTCAGACCACCTGCCTTAGCTATAAATAAGGAGACCATATCATCTGGAAACTCATCGCAGAACATTTCTATTGTCTCTTTAATTTCTTTTGAGCTCCTTGCTTCTTTAAATGCAGTTTTCAAATCGTCATAGTCTTCATCCAAATTGTAAGTATTTAAGGAATAGCTTGCCATTTTCCATAATAATTTCTCGGACAAAATGTCTTTTGATGCAAATGCAATTGCATCGAGAATATACATTGGGATCGTGGCAGCATCATCGATCTTTTCAGCGAGCAATGTTGCGTACCAGCCCTTTTTGATATTCTTTGCCACAGTCATTACCGAGTCATATCTTTCTGCTTCTGTCCCTGATTTAACTGCTAAAACATGTTTCTCTTTTGTAGCAGCATCTTTATATACACGCTTTATGATCGCGCAAACAAAACGTTTGTTGTTATCTTCGCTTGCGAAATCGACTTCAAGGGTATGCGGGGCATAGAATGCACTAACATAAGGATTTGCATCAAAGAGCTGGGACAACTTTTTTCTTCGTGAGGCACCTCTATCCATTGCAACCTGGCTTGACTTTTTTGCTCCATCAACTACTACATCCAAATCTGTCACGATGGAGCACTTTCGCTGTAATCGTGATTCGTCAAAAATACATGCAACATTTTCAAATCCAACACTTCCAATGTTAATCAGACCAATTCCCATCTCATCAAGGGACACTCCAAGGACTTTTTTGACCAACGCTGGGATCAGTATTTCTTCACCGTCCCCTTCAACCAAAATAACCCCTTTAGAAAACAATAAAACACTCCGCTTTGCATCTAAATATCTCGATAGTATTTTCGAAAAAGGTATCCCTTTATATTCTAAAACATCTTCTCCGAACTGATCCAATCCATTGGTAGGTTTCATTACAAGCGATGTCTGTTCATCAACTTTTTTCATGACATTGACCTTTTCAATATCTGATACTTCAGAAAGATGAGTTGAATGTGTGGACATCACAACTTGGGTATAGGTATGTGTAACTTGGAGATTATTGAATAAGGTTTTCTGAATATGTGTGTGAATATGAGCTTCTGGTTCTTCAATAATCATAATATTGAGAAGTTCGCGATTACGATTAACCTCGAATTCAACCAGCTTCATAGCAATATACAAAATATTAAGATGCCCTAATCCCAACAAATCTATATCCTTCTGATTGGAAGGAGAAATCGTCAAATACCTAGCAAGTGTAGCAAAATCTTCTTTTAGCCGTGACTCTAACTTGATTTCTGGCGAATAAATTGCGCCAATCATTTCAAGTAATTTTTGGTTTACTTGACTCCCAATATCAGAAACCTGAGGAATATGAGATATTTTTTGGTTTAGTTCGGAAATTTTTCTCTTTATATCATCGATATCAGTTTCTTCAATATTTCCTTCAATAGTGTCAATAATTTGGCGGATGGGGTTTTTCGGTTTTCTAAGTTCTGACTCAACATCGCGAAGAGCATCGATAAATACTGTTGATATATGCTGCCATACGTTCATGATATCGATTTTGCTACCAAGAACAGATTGGTCGTCATCCTCAGGGTTTACATACTGGCCGGCGCAAATATCTCCAACGATAGATTCATATACATTTTCGTCTGTAAAATCTGCCTGTGAACGTGATGTATAATAAAATTCGTAGTCACTTAATTTTATTTGAGAACGAACTGCCTCAAATGTACCATTTTGAGCAGCTTCAGCCAATTCTACTCTTTTTGCTCTACAAGGGCGAATAAAAAGAGAAACTGTTCCAAAATCTTTATCTCTACAACGAATATACGACTTTAAGAAATCAGCATTTTCCTGTTCTGGAGTAAGTTCAGCACAAAATTCATTGCTTTTATCTTCACTTGATATTTCGTCAAAAAAAGCAGATATTATAATCCAATGTCCTCTCCAATCTCCAAGAACGTACGAAAAATCTGTTTCTTTGAGACGTTTCGTATTGTAGTAGTAATTATCATCAAGAAGAATTCGAATAGCAGTCAACGCATTTGATTTGCCTGAATCATTTTCTCCGATTATGGTATTGGCTCCTTTGGCAAATTCAAAACGTGCTGTTTTGAGATTTTTGAAGTTCACAATTTGAATATATTTTAGATACATAATACCCTCCTTATATGTATGAAACTTGCTCTATGATAATAAAACATACGTTGCTGTTTAGAAAATATCATTCTTATCTATTGGGTCGTATTGCCAGCATATATAGTATAACTCATATAGCCACACCCTTCAATTTCTTTGCATAGTGCTTTAGCATTAAACACCCAGATATTAAAAAAACAAAACTGCATGTTAAAATCCCTCTAGCAGCACAATAAATCATGCTTGCTGGAGGGATTTCCGAGCAACTTATTCATATACCGCATCTTGAATCGCAAACTTCAAATCCTGAACCTTACCCAGCAGCCAGATCGCCGCCATCGGCAGGCCATAGGGACTGATAAGAAACGCCATCACCAACAGGATAATACCGTTTTGCGGGGAGTAAGTAATCAGGACTGCCACGCCCAGCAGAGCAACCACCATGCTGATTAGTCCCAGTACCAAGCCGGAGATATAGACGATCCCCACACAAATCCAGATGGCCACAGTAAGCAGCAGGATTACAGGAGCCACTAAGATCTTCAGCAGCAGTTTTGAGATAAACAATAGCGCCCTCATTCAGATTCCTCCTCCCATCGTTCCAGCAAGTTCCGGCAAAGAACTTCCGCCTGTTTCTCATCATCTTCCGATACTTCCCGACGGCCTTTGGTCAGCCGCAATTCCTCATAACCGCGATAATCCGACAGCAGCACCTCAAACAATTCATCCGGTGTGCGGCTGAGAATCCCATCCGCACAATAGCGTGAATCGCCGTTCCATGTGACGCGGAGATACCCTTTTCTGCAAGGGAGGACTTCTTCATCCTGGTCATTGTCCAGATACTCACGAAAAATCTCCAATACCTTCTCAAATGTTTTCATCTATTCTCAACTCCTTTGCGGCAATCTGTTTTCTACCCATATTATCCTTCCGATATTTCAAAAAGACAAGGATACGGGCAAAAGAAAAAAGCGGAGGGAAGCGCGGCGAAAAGAACGCCGTTCCTCCCTCCGCAGATGGGATATATACCCCTGTTACGAAAGATTGGAGAGCTGGGTCAGGATTTCCTTCACGCCCTCCCATAACTGCTCCTGCCGCTGGGCTATATCCTCCAGGTCAGCGTCATAGACACGTCCGGTCTCATGCACCCGGCGGGTGAGCTGGTTCAGGTTGTTGCTGCTCCGGCGCAGCAGAGACACCAGCTCCTTCAGCTCCGGTAAGTCCAGCTGTACCACATACCCGTCTAACGCCATTTTCCGCAGATAGGCTTCCCGATTCTTTGTCCCAAGCTGAGACATTTTCTGTTCGATCAGCGCCAGCTCCTCTTGGGAGACTCGGAAATTGAGCTGGACATCCCGCCTGCGTTTGGGGGTACTCATCGCTCCGGCTCCCGTTTTTTATGGGCCGGAGCTTTCGGGGCTGCCTGTTTCGGCTCCTGCTTCAAATGCTCCCGAACAGAGGACCGGGGCTGGCGCAGCTCCTTGGAGCGGTCCTCGTTGGCCAGAATGGTGGCATAGGTCCCAGGCAATCCTTTCATGCCGGTAAAAGCCAGACTGCGAAACGGCAGAAGACTCATCAGCCGGTCATGGTCTTTGCTCCCTGCACGGTTCAGAAACTCCGGGGAAATGCGGGCCATGTAATGGGTCCCGTGGGGGCTGTTCGGCACATCCGGTGCGCGCAGCTCCCGCAAAATCCGTTCTGCCTCTGCCTGGATGTCCTCTGCCGTCAAGGGCTGGCGGCGCAGATGTTCCTCGCGCACCAGATCAATAAACCCGTTCAAAACAGCGGGGTGGCTGTTCAGGGCATAGCCGCAGCGGACGGTATCGGAGTTATAGTTGGGGATAGTCTTGGCCCAGTCCTTGTTGCGGGGCGAGTAGCGTCCATCCCAGTGCTGGAGCTGGACGGTGTTGGCAAGGACCAGCATGACCCGGTCCATGCCGTAGGTCTCGATCACACCCTTGGCGGCATCGTGGCTGAGATACATCCCGTCGAAGTGTTCCCGCACTGCTGCTTCAATGGCCTCTTTGCATTGGAGATTGGCGTTATTGGAAGCCCGGTACTGCTCCAGCTCCCCATGCTCTTTCGCATACACAGCAGAGTGAGGGTAAATGGCGGCTTTCCGCAGCTCTGTCTGGGCCTTGCAAGCATCATCAGCTCGGTTCTCGATGCTGTCCCGGATCACATCCATGTGGCCGGTCTCCAGCTTCTCAAAGTAACGGTACACATCGGCCAGCGGCGTGGGCGAATCCAGCAACGCCTGAGCCTGGGCGTCGGTCAGCTCCAGCTCCTCCATCGCCATCACGATGTCCTCCCGGACGGTGTACTCATAGGCGTGGTTCAGGACTTCTGCCGGGGGCTGGCTTTTGAGCCAGTCCCGGTATTTGTCCTGTTCAGCGGCCATCTTCTCATAGAGGGCCGCCTTCAAATCGTTGGGTTTCATGTTATTGTACCTCCTTTTCGATATGAAAGAGAAACAAAATTGGTTTGGTCAGCCCAGTTCATCTGGTTTCAGATGTAGTACATGGTTGATGCTTTGTTTTGCAGTTGAATAGTTCATAGCTTTTGAATATAATAAGAGTAAAAAAATTGGAAGTTATGGGGGGTGAAAAGCGTGGAAAAATTTTCTGTATTGTTATTGATATTGGCTATCGTCTGTGCTTTATTTGCTGATAAAATAGATACGGCTGTCAAAGGGGATAAAAAGGTCAAAAAAGTGATTATCGTATTTAGTGTAGGTATACTATTAGTTTGCACGATTGCTATTATTGCAAGCATCTTAGCGTAAATCACCAAATCTAAAATACCGATTTATAAAGGTGGTGAAAACGCTTTGAGCGTATGCACATTCATTGCTTCTCCCCCAAGACGTATTAAGGAAATTGATGATGCAGAGATAAGGACGGACAAGTCAGACAGCTTGCCCGCCCTTTTTGTTTATCGCACCTCCTCATGTTGTTTCGGTTGCTTTTCAGGGCTGCGGGGCGGCACCGGACGCTTCAAGCTGTCCAGCACCGAAGGCCGCGCGCTTTTGGCAACCACGGTTTCCGGCTGGGCGTGGCCCTTGCCGTCAATGTTCAGCAGCGTGTCCAGTTCCACCAGACGAGCGGACTTGACTCGCAGATCGTCCTCAAAGGGAAACGGTTTTCCGATTTCCTCTTTGGCTGCTGCCTGCTGCTGGTAAAGATTGTCCATCTGGTTTTTGACGGCTTCCAAACGCTGAGGCATCTGAGCCAGTGCATTGTCGATACGGGTGAGGTTTCCGCGCGGGTCTGTGCCGAGGCTTGCCCGGTGGGTCATCTGGCCTTTCAACAGGAGCGTATATTCCTGTTTCCAAGCGGAAAACTCCACGGACATAGTAAAGCCCCGATAGCTGCCGATCTGCACCGGTTCGGAGCCTTTGACCTCCTTACAGGCGTCCAGCAGGGCTGCCCCGGCGTTTTCTTTGTCAGTCAGCACATCGCCCCGAATCTCCATCCCCGCAAAGCCATCCTCCGGGTGAGGATGGGCGGCCAAGGTCTCCAGGTCCGATTCAAAGCCTTTGATAAATCCCTTGTTGGTTTCGATTTCCTGGGGGAAGTATTTGAGCAACTGATCCTCCAGGCGGTACTGCTTGCTCTGATGGTCGGCTTTCATCAGCTTCAGACGCGCAACC
>UMEM01012584.1_pt1 | contig 24684 bp, 23 predicted proteins | sample 1964761 | NCBI WGS metagenome assembly UMEM01 (sample SAMEA4836021, study PRJEB28245) | human gut metagenome | biome: gut microbiome; material: fecal sample | place: Denmark | collected 2008 | reverse complement strand
ACTTGTTTCCAGCCACAAAGGTATTCCGGATCTTCTTCACCTCGAAGGATTCCACCTCCGGTCTCGCGTCAAATGGCGTGCTCACGACACCAAAATCAATTTTTCCTTCATACAGGGACTCGATGGTCTCCGGTGTCGGCGCGTTTGACACCATAACCTTGATATTCGGATAACGCTCATGGAAGGTCTCAAGATACGGGAGCAGGTAAAACTGCAGTGTCATATCGCTGGCACCGATCCGCACCTCTCCCATGTCCATATCCACAAGACGTTTTAACATCTCCTCACCGTCCATGAGGTTTTCCATCCCGCGCTCCACATATGGATACAGAAGCTTTCCCTCTGTGGTGAGCCGCACACCCTTCTGGGTCCGAAGAAAAAGCTTTGTGTTCAGCGCTTTTTCCAGCTGCTTGATCGCCTGACTCGCCGCAGGCTGGGAAATGCAGAGCGCCTCTGCTGCAGCGGTAATGCTGCCGAGGCGCCCTACATAGTAAAATACTTTATAATATTCCGTGCTGATGCTGCTCGCATGATCCATTATACGTTGATCTCCGCTTTCACTCCGAGAAGATCCGCGTTTTCTTTTAAGATCGGGCGGACAACCTCATCCAGGAACTCATCTACCTGCTTCGGTGCGCGTCCAACGTACTTCTTCGGATCCATCGTCTTCTTTAACTCATCAAGGCTTAAATTGAAGGACGGATCTGCCGCGATAAGCTCTAAGAGGTTGTTGTCCTTTCCTTCTACCTTCACATTCTTTCCTGCTTCCATGGAAAGCTCACGGATACGCTCGTGAAGTTCCTGTCTGTCTCCGCCGGCCTTTACCGCATCCATCATGATGTTCTCAGTAGCCATAAACGGAAGCTCGGCCATTAAGTGCTTCTCGATCACCTTCGGATATACCACAAGACCATCCACAACGTTTAAGTAGAGATCCAGAATACCGTCGATCGCAAGGAATCCTTCCGGAACGGAAAGACGCTTGTTCGCGGAGTCATCCAGGGTACGCTCGAACCACTGGGTGGAAGCGATGAGCATCGGGTTCATCATATCAGACATCACATAATTCGCTAAGGACGCGATACGCTCACTTCTCATCGGGTTTCTCTTGTATGCCATTGCGGAGGAACCGATCTGGTTCTTCTCAAACGGCTCTTCCACTTCTTTTAAGTGCTGGAGGAGACGGATATCGTTGGAGAACTTATGGGCACTCTGGGCGATTCCGGCAAGAACGGAAAGCACACGGCTGTCGATCTTTCTGGAATATGTCTGACCGGATACCGGGTAGCACTGGGAGAATCCCATCTTTGCGGCGATCCGTCTGTCTGCCTCGCGGCACTTCTCATGATCCCCGTCAAAGAGCTCTAAGAAGCTTGCCTGAGTACCTGTAGTTCCCTTGGAACCGAGTAATTTCATGGAACCGATCACATGGTCAAGATCCTCAAGGTCAAGGTAAAGTTCCTGCAACCATAAGGTCGCACGCTTTCCTACGGTTGTCGGCTGGGCCGGCTGGAAGTGTGTGAATGCCAGTGTCGGGAGTTCTTTATACTTATCAGCGAAATCGGAAAGTTCTTTCATCACATTGATGAGTTTTTTTCTGACAAGCTTTAATGCCTCCGTCATCAGGATGAGGTCGGTGTTGTCTCCAACGTAGCATGATGTGGCACCGAGGTGGATGATTCCCTTTGCCTTCGGGCACTGGAGTCCGTAAGCGTATACGTGGGACATCACATCGTGGCGGACAAGCTTCTCTCTCGCCTTCGCCTCCTCAAAGTTGATATCCTCGGCATGTGCCTTTAACTCTTCGATCTGCTCATCTGTGATCGGAAGACCGAGTTCTTTTTCTGTCTCAGCTAATGCGATCCATAATTTTCTCCATGTGCGGAATTTCTTCTCCGGGGAGAAAATATACTGCATTTCCCTGCTTGCGTATCGCTCAGAGAGCGGGCTCTGGTATCTGTCGTTCATGACAAAATCCTCTTTTCTAATTCAATGTTTTTGTAGTTCAATATATTTTCACGAATTTTCAGCCAACTGTGGGGCATTGTGGAATATTGAAATTTCCCTGATTATTTTTCATAACTTCCGCGGATATCTTCTTCCGGCGGATCCACCGGATATTCTCCGGAGAAGCATGCCGTACAGATTGGAAGTCCGTTTGCCATTTCACTTAAGCGCTCCATCTTTAAATACGCTAAAGAATCTGCGCCGATCACCTTGCAGATCTCATCCACGGTACGGTTGTGGGCGATGAGCTGCTCGCTGGAGGGGATATCGGTTCCGAAATAGCACGGATAGAGGAACGGCGGTGCGGAAATCCTCATATGTACTTCCTTCGCTCCTGCCTCACGCAGCATATCCACAATCAGGTTGCTGGTGGTTCCGCGGACGATGGAGTCGTCGATCATAACGACGCGCTTTCCTTCCACGGCCTCTTTCAATACGTTTAATTTAATACGGACTGCAGACTCACGGCTGCTCTGTCCCGGCTTAATGAAGGTTCTTCCCACATAGGAGTTCTTTACGAACGCCATTGCATACGGGATACCAGATTCCATGGAATATCCAAGGGCTGCGGCATTTCCGGACTCCGGAACACCCACAACGATGTCCGCGTCTACCGGTGAATCCTTCGCGAGGCAGCGGCCTGCGTAAATTCTGGAGTGGTAAACCCCGACGCCGTCAAAGACGCTGTCCGGTCTTGCAAAGTAAATATATTCAAAAATACATCTTGCCTCTTTTTTCGGGTCATGCATCATGAGATTGGACTTGATGCCATCTTTATTGATCGTCACGATCTCGCCCGGAAGCACGTCACGGACGAAGGTAGCGCCGATCGTGTCAAGTGCGCATGTCTCGGAGGTCAGGATATAGGCATTATCGCGCTTTCCGATACAGAGAGGCTTGAATCCCTGCGGATCGCGAGCACCGATGAGTTTTCTCGGGCTGCTGATCACAAGGGAATACGCGCCCTTGATCTTCTTCATAGCGTTTGCCACGGCTTCCTCAGCGGTTCCCACCTTACAGCGCTCTCTCGCGATGTGGTAGGCAATGACCTCGGAGTCGATCGTGGTCTGGAAAATCGCTCCGTCGTAAGCGAGTTCTCTGCGAAGCTCCGGCGCATTGACAAGGTTTCCGTTGTGTGCCAGTGCCAGCGTTCCCTTCACATAATTTAAAACGAGCGGCTGTGTATTCTCGATAGTGCTGCTTCCGGCAGTCGAATACCGGACATGGCCGACACCGATGTTTCCTTTTAATTTTTCCAGCTTCTCTGACGTGAATACTTCGTTGCAGAGTCCCATCCCCTTACAGGCATTGACAACACCTTTCGGTCCGTATGTATCGCTCACCGCGATTCCGCAGCTCTCCTGTCCGCGGTGCTGTAAGGCGAACAATCCGTAATAAATGGTTGATGCAACATCATTTCCGTCCAGATCGTACATTCCGAAAACGCCGCACTCCTCATGCAGCTCGTCTGTTCCCCAGTCTAAAGTAAGTGATTTCTCCATAAATGCTTTTCATCCTCTGATTTATAAGTTTTTACGATAAAACAGCAGTGTTTCAGTAGAAATTATAATACATACCCTATGGAAAATCAAGAAGAAGTTCCTTTCTCAAGGAGTCCTGTGGACTTCTTTGTGAAACCAGAACAAATTTCCGGCCCCTTTTTCGATCCCTATACCATAAATTTCCCCCTCCGTCTCAGAGGCGGTCCCATCTGGAATCCCTGTTTCAATATCCGGCACCAGGTATGTCTTCTCTGTCATCCTGGAACACGCACAGGAATACGCGAGCCAGAGGAGTTCCAGCAGTAAAAGGATCCTCGCTGTCTTTACAGCAACTCTTCTTATCTTTTCCCTTCGGTACCCGTGTCTCCACGGATGGTATGGATGGTACAGATAGCGGATGGCGTTCACTCCTTTCAAAATTCAGGCTGATACTTTTCCACGACTTTTGATAAGTTTTTTCAAGATGTACTCTTATTATATCTGTTTTCGCATATTTTCACAACAGGAAAACTTGTTATCGTTACATTTTAGTTGCTGTGACGGGTAGGAATTTTCTAAGCTGAAAATTCCGTACAATACAGTGATAGCAGTGGATTTTGGTGATTTGGAGTGCGAAGCATCGGCAAAATCACGACGCAAAAGAAACAGGGAAATGATCCTCATACCCGTTCTGCAGATCATTTCCCCACTGTCCTGTCTTTCCGGCTCTTTTTGCCATGTTGAGTTTCATTCCCCGGCAGTCCTGGATTCCGGTCCGGATATTTAGTTTGCCCGGGTGGTCTCCCCAGCAGTGCCGTTCGCTCCCGCCGCGGTAGTTCCTGACATGCCGGTGACATCGTCCGTCAGGTTGTGGATGCCGTCACCCACGTCATCCACCATATCCCGGAGCACACCGCCACTCTCCCCGGCTGTCTGGGACGGCACGTTCGTGCTCTGGTTTGTGCCGTTTGTCTGTCTCTCCATTGTGGTTCCCGCTCCCGCGCTCCCCGTATCCGGGGCTGTGGTCATATTATTTCCGTTCCCTCTTCCGCAGGCTGTGATGATTGCCACGGTCATAATGAGAAGCGCGCATGCTCTGATCCATCTGATTTTTCCCATAAAAATAATCTCCTTTCTACGGCTATTATGTACCATAGAAAGGAGAAGTATTTTGGAAAAAAATGTATAAAACTTTAACCTCTATCAACCGACCACATCAGCCATATCGTAAAGTCCTGCCGGCTTTCCTGCGAGGAATTTTGCAGCCTCCACAGCTCCCTTTGCGAAGATCTCGCGGGAATAAGCGGTGTGTGTGAAGGTGATGACCTCGTCGCGGCCCGCGAACATAATATCATGCTCACCGACGATGGTGCCGCCGCGCATTGCCTGGATTCCAATCTCCTTTGGATCTCTTGCGACACGCTCGGAGGAACGGTCATATTTATAATGATAGCTGTTGTCGAGGCTCTCATTGATGGCATCAGCAAGGGCGATGGCGGTTCCACTCGGGGCGTCGATCTTGCGGTTGTGGTGCTTCTCTAAGATCTCGATGTCAAATCCTGCTGCCGCAAGGACCGGAGCGACCTCTTTCAATGTCTTCATGAGAAGGTTGATTCCGATGGACATATTTGCGGAGCGAAGGACTGCGTCCACCTTGCTCGCCTCTTTCACATGGTTTAACTGGTCCTCGGAAAGTCCTGTGGTGCATAAAACCACAGGAACCTTCTTCGTCTCGCAGTAGTCCAACAGTCCGTCAACCGCCTTTGCGGTGGAAAAATCGATGATGACATCTGCCTCCGGGCATTCGTCGAGGGACTTAAATACCGGGTATCCGGCATAGTTTTCTGTGTTCATATCCACGCCTGCAACGATCTCGATCGCGTCATCCTTGGAAATAATGTCCGTGATCACATGACCCATCACGCCGTGGCAGCCATTCATAATTGCTCTGATCATGTTTTTCTCCTCGTATTTTATTACAGGATACCGAAATCCTGCATTGCTTTCTTTAATACTTCCTGGTGCTGCGGCTCCATCACTGTAAGCGGAAGTCTCGGCTCGCCTACGTTCTTGCCCATTAAGTTAAGCGCAGCTTTTACCGGAATCGGATTTACTTCGGAGAACAGGGCCTCAATCAGTGGCATTGCCTTTAACTGAATGCGTCTGCTGGCCTCGATATTGCCCTTGAAGAACTCTGCGCACATGTCATGTGTCTGCTTCGGAGCCACGTTGGAGAGAACGGAGATCACGCCCTTTCCGCCGAGAGCCAACATCGGAACGACCTGGTCATCGTTTCCGGAGTATACATCCACATAGCCGCCGGAGAGCTGAAGGATCTTCGCTGCTGCGGAGAAGTTTCCACTCGCTTCCTTGACACCCACAATATTCTCCACATGCCTGCAGAGATCAACGATGGTCTCCGGTGCGATATTCACGCCTGTACGGCTCGGTACGTTGTAGAGGATCGCCGGGATCTTGATGGAGTTGGCGATCTTTGTGAAGTGGGCCTTTAAACCGTTCTGGGTCGCTTTATTATAGTACGGGGAAACTAAGAGAACGCCGTCTGCTCCTGCCTCCTCGGCCTCAACAGAGAGTTCAACTGCTGTCTGTGTGCAGTTGGAACCTGTTCCGGCAACCACCGGGATTCTTCCGTTTACGACCTCACATACGAAGCGGATCACCTGAATGTGCTCCTCCTCAGATGTTGTCGCGGACTCGCCTGTTGTTCCCATTGCTACGATACAGTCTGTTCCAGCCGCGATCTGTTCCTCGATCAGGCTTTCCAGTACTTCATAATTTACCGTTCCATTTTCCTTAAATGGCGTTACAAGTGCTACGCCGGCTCCTTCAAAAATAGCCATAATGCGTCCTCCTCTTTATTATGTAAAAATTAAATGTCTAAGATAGATTGCGCTCTTTTGCGGAACAAAGAATCCTGTTTCACAAAAAAAGGAGCTGAAATCAAATAAGATGTCAGCTCCCGGATCTTTCAGATTAAGCAGCCCTCCATCTTTTTTCTAAAGATGACAGTCATACGGTTCTTCGCCGCATGCCCAGAAACGGGAGCCTTAGGGATTCACTTCCTGTCTCTTCGGCGCCATCCCCTTTTCTCCGGCAGCCATTTCCCATTATCTGCCGGTCTACTCATGTCAGGCGCAACCTCTACTTATCATTTATGGTATCATCATTCCTGATGATTGTCAACGTCAATGTTTTCCACCCGTGAAATATCGGTTACATATTCTTCAATACCTTCCGGACACACGCGCCCGGTCATAACCAGCTCAGTCTCCTCATCTCTTGACTCAAGAAAACTCTGGAATTCTTCCTTCGAGATAATTCCCTGATCCACGATTCCAAGGATCTCATCCAGGATCAGGACATCGCACTCACCGGTCGTCATCACCTTTCTTGCGAAATTGAAGCCGTTTCGCATGTTCATCAGTTCCTCGTGCTTCTGATCTTCCGGAAGGTCCTCAAACCGCTCTTTGGAGTGCTCAAAACGGAAGAATTTGAGATCTGGCTCGAGACGCTTCAGAACGTCTGCCGCTCCTTCTCCCAGCATGCCTTTCAAGAACTGTACCATAATGACCCTTTTTCCGCGGAAAACGCCCATCATCGCGTATCCCAATGCCGATGCGGATTTTCCGTATCCCGGTCCGCAGATCACACGGACTCTGTCACTTGCCATGATCATTCCCTCACTTTGTGTATACCGTTAGCTGAAGCTCTTTAAGGCTTCTATTATGCTATATTATCACATCTCTATTCTGTTTGCAAGAGATTTGCCTGTCTGTCAAAGTTGCCCTCCCTGATGTCTTTAATATGTATTTCTACGACTCCGCATGATCCGCACATTCAAGCTTACTGACGGAGACTTCATAGGCCACACGCTTCTCACACTCCGTCTCACTGACCTTTTTCGTGTACTCCCTGCTCTGGACACGGCCCCAGATGAGGATCCTTGTTCCGACGCCGAATCCTGAGGCGTATCTGGCATTGCGGCCCCAGGCGATGCATGGGATATAGTCTGACTTGCCGTACGGGCGGTTCACTGCTACTAAAAGGTCTGCGATCTCCCTTCCTAATGGTGTCTTCCGGTAGACCGGTTCTTTACAGATATATCCATCCAGAAAGATCTGGTTCGTTTTCGTGTAGTCCGTGAACTCCTCCATAAAGCGGACCTCTCTGACAAACACGGACAATACCAGACGGTTCTTCGTCCCCTCGTGGCGGTTGTAGGACCGGAACTGACCGGAGGCCTCCATGGTGCAGCCCTGGTAATCCTTCGTCACGTCGATCAGACGCTCTGATATCATAAGCGGAATAATGTCCGCCTGCTCACTCAAACGGTTCACGAGAAGATCCACAAGATAAAAGCCCTCCCCAAACACGGCATGGCTGAATGTGAATCCTGAAACGATCGTTCCAATTACGGTTACTTTGTTGTTTTCCATTCCTTTTTCTGTCATAGTATTTTCTCCTTTTTGATTGTTTTTTCCGCTATACGGCTTTTACCGTATATCTGTATGTAATTAGAACGTAAATTAGAACGGTTTTGTGTCATGTCTTTTCAGGTTTTTATCGACGGAAATCCCGGATTTTTTCGGTATTTCGGCATGATCTTCTATTTTTTCTCAATACAGTGGTGGCAGTGTTACTGTACACGGGTAGGAATTTTCTGAACTGAAAATTCCGTACAATACAGTGGTGGTAGTGGATTTTGCCGATTCGGAATGCGAAGCATCGGCAAAATCAGTTACTGTTTGCGCAAAGCGTGAACAGTAACGTGGCAGTGGATTCTGCCGCATGCTGTTTTTTACCACTCTTGTTATTTTTCTCTCTTCATGTTAATATTTTATGATGTTGAGGTCAAAAAGTCTTTTGACCTCTCTGATATAGAAAGAAAGGGCATGACCGACAGGATACCTCCTTCGCGGTTATGGAAAGGTCAGGATCTTATGCTTCGCCTGCTACTCTTCGGACGACAGGTCTATTTGAAATATTCCATGGACGAAATGTCCGTTTATGCCGCACAGGCCTCATTTTTCATCATCATGGCGGCGTTCCCGTTTTTTATGGTGCTTCTGGCCCTGATCCAGGTGGCCCCCATGATCCATGAGGCAGATCTTCTGCGTTTTCTGCTGCCTGCGATCCCGGGCCGGTTCCAGGGGCTTTTGATCTATCTCCTAGACAGCCTGCACTCCGATTCCCCGGCAGCGTTGATCTCTGTGACTGCTCTTGCGGCGGTCTGGTCCGCGGCAAAGGGAATGCTCGGGATCGAAAAGGGCTTAAACCGGGTATTCGGCGTCACATCGCCGCGAAATTATATCCTTCGCAGGGCCCTTTGCAGCGTTTATACCCTGGCATTCTCCCTGATGTGTGTGACGAGCCTTGCGCTCCTCGTATTCGGAAGCTTCCTGCAGGAGATGCTGTTAAAATGGTTCCCGGCCCTGTCCTATCTCTCCGGGATGATCTCCCTGGGACGTGGACTTGTGATGTTTATCATGCTGATGATCTTTTTCACCGCCATCTACACGGCACTTCCGCACCGGAGGCTCTCGATCTGCGGCCAGATCCCGGGAGCCATGTTTTCCGCCGCCGGATGGGCACTCACTTCCCTGGCATTTTCCGTTTACTTCCGGTATTTCGGCACATACGCTGTCACATACGGAAGTTTGACTGCGGTGATCCTTTTTATGCTGTGGCTTTATGTCTCGATCTGCATCCTGTTTGTGGGGGCGGAGATCAACTGGTTTTTGCTGTTTTATAAGGAGAAAATCTCGGCATCCCTTGGAAGCAGCCAGAAGAATTCAAAAAACTTCATTTAAACTTCATCCCGCAATATATGATACCAAAAGAACTGCCTGGAAAATCTTCACCTCTCAGTGTGACTTTCCAGACAGTCCTTTTTTCACTCTAAGCATCTATTTACAGCTCGGTCTGACAATATCTCTATGCACTTTTACAGCCCATAGATTCTCTTCGCATTCCCGTAAAATACTTTGTCCCACTCTTCCTCCGGAATCAGCCATTTTACGACTTCGATGTAGTCTCCGTAGTTGGCTAACGGCCAGTCTGTTCCGAACATGAACTTTTCATACTGGCTGCAGTAGGAGATCCAGGTCTTTAAGGCATCAAAATATCCTCTCTGCCGCTCTAAAAGCTTCGGGAAATCGATCTTTCCCTCCAGAAGACCGGAGAGATCCGTCATCACGTTCTCATTTTTCTCCACGACAGCCGCCGCGTCCATGAGCCACGGATTGCCGAAATGGCACATGACAAAGTTTACATCCGGATGACGGACTGCCGCCTCGTCCAAGGTCAGCGGATGACTGTATTTTAAGTAGGCGCGGGAACCAGCTGTCTGGCCCATGTGGATCGCCACAGGCTTTTTGTACGCCTTTGCGAGATCATAGAGTGGCTCGTACACCTCATCCGTCACATACATCTTGTTGTATCCGGGATAAAGTTTGATTCCGACACAGGTATCCCGCTTTAAGTTCTCCTCCACCTGGTCCAGGCTCTTCTTTATGTCCTCACTCACGAGAAAATCCCGGTCGATCCCCACACAGTACCTTAGGAACTCCGGGTAGGAATGATCCGCCGGGTCCACGCCCCGGTTTCCCATGACAACTCCTCCCTCAATATTGTATTTCTGGTAGACCGCCCTTAAGTCTTCCTCTGTATTTTTATGTTCCGCCCGCACCGCGATCTCCTGGAAGTAGGGATTTTCCGGCACAAAGTGAAGATGTGCGTCGATGATCTTCATAGTCTCACTCCTTAAGTCAATATACAGGAAAAACCCCTATTTCAAGGGGTTTTCCTCCGTTCACGGGGCTCAGAAGTATTTCTTGCTGCCCCACAGATTACACCGTTTCAGATCCAGATATTCGTGATAGGCTTTCTCCAGGATCTGCTTCTCATTTGAGAATTTCAGAAGGTGGTACGCCTCATAATATTTGTAATATCCGGAATCTACGAAGTATTCTTCGCGCTGTGGTTTACTGTAATAACTGTCCGCCATCATTAAATACCAGTGGACTTCTTTTTCCACCGCATCCTGCGGCGTGTTAAATGAGTACTGGCTCTTTCCGATGTACTTGATGATCTGGGCCTGGACCCCGGTCTCCTCCTTCACCTCTCTGAGAGCCGTTTCCTTAAACTCTTCTCCTGCTTCCACAGTTCCTTTCGGTAAGACCCATCCTTCATATTTGTTTCTGTAGTTCTTATAGAGAACCAGGATCTTGCCGCGAAATATAACCACACCGCCGCAGCTCGTTGCTTCTATCATTGCAATTCCTCCTGACAGGCATTCAAGGGATTCCGCCCGAAAGCAGATTCCGCAGGTGTGTTTTTAACTGAGTTTAGTATACTTCTTTTTACCTGTGTTTGCAACCACGATTTCACTTACAGAAATTTCCATAACAAAAACTCCGGCAGCTCTTACATTCCACCGGAGTTTTCATACCTATGACCGTATTCCGGTCATTTGTTTTTTCATTTATGAGCGATAACCATTCGGGTTCTTGGACTGCCAGTTCCATGCGTCGCGGCACATGTCATCGAGGTTTCTCTTTGCCTCCCAGCCAAGCTCCACCTTTGCCTTTGTTGCATCGGAGTAGCATGTTGCGATGTCTCCTGCACGGCGCGGCTTGATCACATACGGGATCTCTTTGCCGACTGCTTTGGAGAACGCGTGGATCACATCGAGAACACTATAGCCGTGGCCGGTTCCGAGGTTATAGATATATACCGCCGGCTTATCGTCAAATTTCTTTAATGCCTTTACATGGCCTTCCGCAAGATCCATCACATGGATGTAGTCACGGACGCCAGTTCCGTCCGGTGTATCGTAGTCGTTTCCGAATACGCCCACCTCTTTCAACTTTCCGATGGCAACCTGGGTGATGTACGGTGTCAGGTTGTTCGGGATTCCCTCCGGATCCTCTCCGATCAGACCGCTCTCATGAGCTCCCACCGGGTTGAAGTAACGGAGCAGGATCACATTCCACTCCGGGTCTGCCTTCTGCATATCGGTAAGGATCTGCTCCAGCATACTCTTTGTCTGTCCGTACGGGTTTGTGCACTGTCCCTTCGGGCACTCCTCTGTGATCGGCACAAAAGCCGGATCTCCATAAACGGTAGCGGAAGAACTGAAGATAATCTTCTTCACGCCATGTTTTCTCATCACATCAAGAAGGATCAGTGTACCGGTAATATTGTTGTGGTAGTATTCCCACGGCTTTGCGACTGATTCGCCAACAGCTTTTAATCCAGCAAAGTGGATCACTGCGTCGATCTTCTCCGCATCAAAGATCTTTTCCATCGCGTCACGATCCAGCATATCTGCCTTGTAGAATGTCAGATCCTTTCCTGTGAGCTTCTTTACGCGGTTTAATGCTTCTTCCGACGCATTGTAAAGATTATCAAAGACAACGACCTCATGTCCCTGTTCCAGAAGTGCCAGGCATGTATGGCTTCCGATATATCCTGCGCCGCCGGTTACTAAAATTCTCATGATGAACCCTCCCATGAATTTTGCCGTCCTGAGATACGGTTATTATTTCGGATCCTTTTCCCCGGATCCTGTCCTCGTTATCATTTTAACACTGCCCGTAATAAAAGAAAATATCATTTTTCTTTTATTCAATACAGATTTCTTTTTTTAACAGTAATTTTCTCCGCATACAGCACTTTTTCAGTTCCTCAGACACGTCCCGTATCTTACAGGCACATTTCCAAAAAGCACTCTACTGAAGCCATGCATCAAACAATTTCGCCGCGATCGGTGCTGCTGTATGCCCGCCGGAGCCGCCTTCCTCCACGATAACGCATACCGCGATCTTCGGATCATCCGCCGGTGCGAAACCGACAAACCATGCGTGAGTCTCTTTTCCCTTGTCGAATTCTGCGGATCCTGTCTTCCCTGCCACCTGGTAGGAATCCCGTTTCAGGGCGGATCCCGTTCCCACATTGACCACCTGTACCATCAGGTTCTTTAAGGCATCTGCCTCGTTCGGGACCATCAGCTCTCCTGCCACAGATGGGGAAAACTTCCGGATCACATCACCGCCGGAATTTTCCACATGATCCATCAGATACGGTTTCATTAAGATTCCGCCGTTTGCAATCGCCGCGGTGATCAGAAGATTGTGCATCGGGGACATCAATGTCTGTCCCTGTCCGATACTTGTCTGAAGCACTTCCCATGTCTCCGCATCCGGCTGCATGGAGAAGGTACTCTTATTGTACGGAATATCGAGAGGCAGGCTTCTATTGAATAAAAGCTGCTCTGCAAGGTCCCGGTAGCTCGTCAGCTCAAGCTCTGTGCCGAGGTTCGCGAACGCTCCGTTGCAGGAATTTGCAAATGCCTGGGTGAAATCCTGGGATCCGTGTGCTTTCTTGTGATAGCACTGGATCTTGTTGTTCTCGAATGAAAAAATTCCGCTGCAGTCATAGTGATAGTCATTGTACGCGCCCGGATGTTCTCTCATATACTCCAGGGCTGTGACGATCTTAAAGGTGGATCCCGGCGGGTAGAGTCCCTGAGTCGCGCGGTTTAACAGTCTCGCCTCCGTACTGTCCCCGTTTACGAGATCGTTCCAGTTTGCCGCCACCTTATTCGGGTCGAAGGACGGCTTTGAAACCATGCAGAGGATCTTTCCGGTATCCGGCTCGATGGCGATGACCGCGCCCCGGTTCTTTCCGAGAGCATCCGATGCGATCTGCTGCAGATTTACATTTAGGGTCGTCACCACGTTGTCCCCAATGCTCTTTCTTCCCATGATCTCATCGGCGGTCTGCTCAATGAGGTTCGTGTGAGATCTCAAAAGGTCAAAGTTTGCCAGGGATTCGATTCCTGTCTTTCCCACCGTCGAATATCCTACCGCGTGGGCAAACAGGCTGCCGTATGGGTATTCCCGCACCTCGGTACCGTTGGAATCCGTCGCCGTAACGGTCTTTGCAAGCACAGTCCCGTCATCCGCCAGGATCTTGCCGCGGGTGACCCGGTCCTCGAAAATAGTGGCTCTGGCGTTATACGGATTATCGATCACCGTATCGCTCTTTACCACAAGAAAATATCCCACATAGATTCCCATTGCGAGAAATAAAAATACTGCTGCATACACAAACCATAGGATATTCCGGTTTGCCTTCGGATTCGGTTTACTCTTCTTCACTGGAATTCTCCTCCTCCTCTTCTTCCCCGCGTTTTAAGACATAAAGTCCCTGGATGACCTGGAATATGATAAAGGTCGAGACGATGGAGCTGCCGCCGTAGCTCACAAGGGGCAGCGTCACACCGGTGGACGGGATAAACTTCGTCACCCCGCCAATGGTAAGAAATACCTGAGTAATATAAACACTTCCAAGCCCAAACGCGATCAGTTTATAGAACATCGCCTGCATCTTCATCGCGATCAGCATAAACTGCATATAACAGCCAAGGCATAAAAACAGGACGCAGAGCGCATAGAGTGCCCCCATCTCCTCGGAGATCGCCGCGAAAACGAAATCCTTGTCCACAACCGGGATCTTCTCCGGCATGCCCCGGTAAAGACCCATTCCGAACCATCCGCCTGTTCCGATGGCAAACAGCGCCTGTGCCACCTGGTAGCCCTTGTTTGCGATATCAGACCAGGGATCCGCCCAGGCCTCCACACGCCGTCTCACATGTGGGAACAGATAGTAAGCCGCAACCGCCGCCAGGGATCCGCCCGCAATGCCCGCACCGAACCAGAGATAGCTGGATGTGGCAACAAAAAGCATCGTCATGTAGGCGACGAAAAAAATCAATGCACTTCCAAGGTCCTTTGAAAGCACAAGCACCAACACATGAAGTGCCGCCACGACAGTGGTCTTTATGATCGTCTCCCTGTCCGTGGACTGGTAGAACATGGCTGCCACGAAGAACACAAAACTGATCTTCACAAACTCAGACGGCTGTACCGTAAATCCACCGAAGGAGAGAGAAAGCTGTGCACCGTAGGAAGTATTTCCGATGACGCAGACCACTCCCAAAAGTACCAGCCCGAGTATTCCATAGACCCACGGGAACGTCACAAGCTGCCATACCCGGTCGATGATAAACGGGATGATCCAGGTGATCACCGCTGCCGCCGCCACGATCACGAACTGTCTCATAGCCCGGTCAGGGTTCAGCCTTGTGAGGATAATAAATCCTGTCGCCAAAAGCGTACACATATTGTTGACAAGCAGTCTGGAACTGTTCCTGTAAAACAGTCTCGTAAGGTAAATGTACAGCACGAAAAATACCACCTGTGCACCGTAAAAGGCTAACATTGTCACAGATTCCGTGTTCAGCCAGATCAGGATATTCGCCAGAAAGTGCAGCATAAACATACACACAAGCTGGCGTCCGCAGACGCGGTTTTTTCCCTCCTCATCCCGCATGGAAAAGAAGCGGAAATTGTAATAGGTATCCATGGCGATCAGAAGGATCATCAAGTATCTGGATATCTGTATGATCAGATTAGTCAATAATTATCACCTACTCCACTCCGCGCTTAAAGTGTCCGCGCGTAAACTGATTCCTTAAAACTGGCGGCTCCGCCGCTTTTTCACTCATTCCGTATTCCTCAAAGAATGCGTCCAGGATCTCGCCCGCCGCAGCCGGTTCCTCCACCGTGAAGTTCAGGCGGACCGCATTCGGCTTAAGCCCTGTGACCTGTTCGGAGAGTCCTAAAAGGGAAAGCGGCGCAGAATTGTAGATCGTATTGTAACAGAAACGACACTGGTTTACCACCGGGAACCGCATGTCCTTGCGGTCCTTTAACCACATGACTTCCGGCTTTCCGGAACATCCAAGCGTTGTTTTTCTGATACACTGGGCGGAGATCATCATCGGAAGATACCCGTATACGATCATCTCTCCCTGAACACCAGAATCCCGGATCTCTCTCTCGTTTAACTCCACAGGGATCGTCAGCCGGTCTGCTCCATACCGCTCCATCGCCGCTCCCGCAAGGTGGTTCCAGGAATACATTCCCTGGTCGAAGTACATAGGAAGTTTAATTCCTGCTTCCCGGAGAAATCCCGGTTCTTCCATGGAACCGATACCAAGCGCGTCAAAACCGGCACTCATTAAAAGCTCCATCTGCTTTCTGAAGTACTGTTCCGCCTCTTTCCGGAAGATCCTCGGCATCATAAGATAACACCGGACTCCCGCCTCATGACAGCGGTCCGCAAGCTTCTTCCACTCCTGGGCGTCAAAGCTCTCCGCCGCAAGATAGATTCCGTATGATCTTTCGGACAGCTTCCGGTACATCTTAAATTTCCCGATAACCATCTCAAACTGCTGTTTCGTCTGGACAAAGACAGTAAATTCCGGTCTTTCTTCCAAATCAGCCTTTTCAGGCGCTCTCTCTTCTTCCTTTGTCGGTGGAACAGAACTGTTTCTCCGGTATCCGGAAAGAATCTCGTCCTGAAGCTTCTCCAGGACCTCGCGGCGCATCTTATTTAATGCCTGCACCGGCATAAACACATTTCCCTCACACTCCACGGTAAGGTCCGTGAACGTAAACATGGAATCACCGGTCTTTGAGAGCTGTTTTCTGATACGCTCCGCGTCCATCGGGGCATTCTTTGCCTCCTCGGCGGGCTGGGATTCCTCCCAGGCTGTATTTCCCGACGCATCCGACACGGAGCAATATCCCGGCTTTCCGACCGCGATGTACGCGCTTCCCGTCACAGGGATCTTCTTTTCCACATTCACATACGTGCGGTCCAGATAGTCGAAAAGTTCCTGGTCCACGTCGCGGTACTCCGGCTTTTCCTTTAAGACCACCATGTCCCGTCCGTTGTGGGTGTGGTAATAGCCCTGGGACTGTCCGCCCCGGTCGAAAAGAGCCAGCAGGGCATCCCTGTCGGCCTTCTCCACATGGTATCCGGCACGCCCCTCCTTCAAGTAGAGGTCCACGTATTTCCGGTAGATACTTACAACTCCTGCCGTGTAGCGCGGACTTTTCATGCGTCCCTCGATCTTTAAGGAACAGACACCCGCTTCCAGGATATCCGGGATCAGATCCAGGGTACAGAGATCCTTTAAGCTTAAGATATATTTTTCATTCTTTTTATTGACATATTTTCCGTTCTGCTCTGCGTCAAAAGGCAAACGGCAGGTCTGTGCGCACCGGCCCCGATTTCCGCTCCGTCCGCCGATCAGGCTGGAAAACAGACACTGGCCAGAATAGCAGTAACAGAGGGCACCGTGAACGAAGGTCTCCACCTCCAGACCCGTATCATCGTAGATCTCACGGATCTCCTTTAAGGAAAGTTCTCTCGCCGGAACCACACGGACAGCGCCGAGGGCTTTCAGGTCTCTCGCGCTGTATTTCCCTGTCACCGTCATCTGGGTGCTGATGTGGACCGGAAGATCCGGGAAATGTTTCCGGATGTAGGTGAACGCTCCCATATCCTGGACTAAAACGGCATCCAGTCCCGCCTCATAGTACGGTTTCAGATAGGAATACATATCTGACATCTCTTTTTCCTTCACGAGCGTGTTGACCGTCATATAAATCCTGCATCCGTGAAGATGCATGAAGTCGATAGCTTTCACCATCGTCTCCTCATCCAGGTTGTTCGCGTAGGCACGGGCACCGAACCGGCTTCCGCCGATATAGACCGCGTCCGCTCCCGCGTTCACCGCCGCCACCATACTCTCGTAGGAACCGGCCGGTGCGAGTATCTCAACCGTTCTGTTTTTCATATTCTCTCCTTTATTCCGCCTTCTTCTCCGCGGATTCCTGCTTCATCTGAAGACCGATCAGCTCATGCTTTAAGCTGTAGATCTCCTTCTCCATCTCATCCTTCTGGCTGCGCAGCATCATCGCCTCCTGAAGTGTCTTAAAATAATCGTCCGCCAGGTTCAAATAGATCATGACTTCCTGGTAATCCTTATTCTGTCTCGTAAATCCCGGCTGTGCCTTTAAAACGGCGATCTTCTCATTAATATAAGCAGCCACCTTCTGCAGGTACTCCGGATCCTCCGCTCCTCCCAGCGTGTAGACATTTCCATTGATCAGCACTTCCGTATAGTTCTTCTCATCCATTTCTAATCCCTCACTTCTTTTGCATAACCGTCCGCCTGTTTTCCAGCCTGTACTCTCTCACGGCTCCACACGATCGATCCACAGATCCGCCGGACAGTTATCATCTATATAAAAATTGTCGTTTTTTCTCTATCGTACAGATTTTTCAATTCAGAAAATTCCTGCCTGTATACTGCAGCAAATATTTTTTTCCTATTTCGCCGCATCCAGCCCAAGGTGCTTGTAGGCCAGATCCGTCGCCATTCTTCCTCTCGGCGTGCGCATAATAAGTCCGTTCATCAATAAATACGGCTCATACACGTCTTCCAGTGTCCCGGAATCCTCTCCGATAGACGCCGCCAGCGTCTCAAGTCCCACCGGACCACCGGAAAATTTCTGGATCAGGGTGAGAAGCAGGGTCCGGTCATTATTGTCGAGACCAAGCTTGTCCACATCCAGGATATCCAGGGCAAAATCCGCCACATGTCTCGTGATCACACCGTCGTATTTTACCTGTGCAAAGTCCCTCACTCTCTTTAAGAGGCGGTTTGCCAGTCTCGGCGTTCCCCTGGACCTTCTTGCGATCTCAAAAGCTCCTTCCTCGTCGATCTCAACGCCCAGGACCTTTGCGGAGCGTTTTACGATCACGCAGAGCTCCTCCGGTGTATAAAATTCCAGCCTCTGGATCACACCAAAACGGTCCCGGAGCGGAGCTGTTAAAAGTCCCACTCTCGTTGTTGCTCCCACCAGTGTAAATTTGGGAAGATCCAGTCGGATCGAGCGGGCGGATGAATCCTTTCCGAGCATGATATCGATGGCAAAATCTTCCATCGCCGGATACAGGACTTCCTCCACCTGGCGGTTCAGCCTGTGGATCTCATCCACAAACAGGACATCTCCCTCCTGGAGATTGTTTAAGATCGCAGCCATCTCTCCCGGCTTCTCGATCGCCGGCCCGGAGGTCACCTTTAAATTTACCCCCATCTCGTTCGCGATGATTCCGCAGAGCGTTGTCTTTCCAAGGCCCGGCGGGCCGTAAAAAAGCACATGGTCCAACGCCTCCCCGCGGCTCTTTGCCGCATCGATAAAGATCTTCAGTGTGGACTTTATCTTCTCCTGACCGATATAATCTTTTAAGTACTGTGGGCGCAGGGTCTCCTCTATTTTTTTGTCTTCCTCAGTTTCTTCGGTCGTAATGATTTTTCGGCTCATAACATTTCCTATCTATTTCTTCTATCAGACAGCCGTCTCCTGCTGCCATTTTTTCAAAGTTTCATCCTATAAGAATGCCAGATGCTTTAACGCGCCCTTCAGCACGTCCTCGGAAGTCATACCTTCTGTGATCGCAACCTTCTTCACTGCCGTCTGCGCCTCGGACGCGGAATAACCGAGGGCCGTAAGCGCTTCCACAGCCTCTTTTCCAGCTTCCGCCATTCCAGAGAGATCCGTTTTCGGGCTCTCCTCCAGATCTGCACCTGCAAATAATACGTCTTCTGCTTTTATTTTATCTTTGAGATCCAGAATGATCCTCTGGGCTGTCTTTGCCCCGACACCGGGCGCCTTCGAGATCGCCTTCGCGTCACCGGAGATTACAGCCAGACGCAGCACATCCGGTTTCAGCGCGGAGAGGATTCCCAGGGCACTCTTCGGACCAACCCCGTTCACCCCGATCAGCTGGCGGAACATCTCAAGATCCTGCTTTGAGAGGAATCCGAAAAGACTCATTCCATCCTCACGCACGGAAAAATACGTGTAGATCTTCACTTCCTCCCCAAGACCCGGAAGCTCCCCGAGGACCGATGACGGAATAAAGATCCGGTAGCCAATATTTCCCGCCTCAACAACGACGGAATCTTCCCTCTTTTCTTCCAAGGGACCGCGTATATATGAAATCACTGAATGAACCTCCCTTTTCCTCATCATGTCATGATGCATGTCGTAATCATACCATAGCCGCCATTTAAGTGCAAGTGGAACCGCCGCAGGAATCGAACATATTTTCGATTTGGCTGTTTTTTGAAATATTTTCCCGGAAAACGCCGCCAGGCTTCTCCTTCGTTGACTTTCCATGTTTTCGCGGGTATAATCAGAAAACACAGAAGCAAAAATTCTGCCGCCTGTTCCATGCATGATTTGCCATATGCAGTTTTCCGAGCAGTCACCAGCATTTCTATGAACCCCAGGCGGATCATCAATATAAGTATAAGGACTATCACATGATCACTATAGAAAAAACATTCCCTGGCACCATCGCCTATCCGTTGGAGCGCCTTGGCGATCCGGAAAAGCTTGTCTTTTTTGATATCGAGACCACCGGTTTCTCCGCCGACTACAACACCGTATATCTCATCGGCTGTATCTGGCCGGAGGGAGACCATCTCCGCTTCATCCAGTGGTTTGCAGATACGAAAGCCGCGGAGGCCGATGTCCTGACCGCATTTTTTTACTTTTTAAAGGATTTTCGCACTCTCGTCCACTTTAATGGGGACATGTTCGATATTCCCTTTGTCACGAAGCGCGCCAAGGCCTTAAAACTCACCCCCGCCTTTGACAGCGTGGAAAGCGTCGATATCTTCCGCCGGATCAAGCCCTTTAAGAAGCTCCTTGGTCTGCCGGACATGAAGCAGAAGACCATCGAGCGCTTTCTTAAGATCGGACGCGAGGACCTCTATAACGGCGGCGAGCTCATCGAAGTCTACCTGGACTATCTGAGGACTCACGATCAGGAAGAAAAACATCTTCTTCTCCTCCACAATGAGGACGACTTAAGGGGAATGCCTTCTCTCCTTCCCGTCCTCTTCTATCCTGACTTTTTCGCCCAGGATTTCACCCTGGACGCGGTGCGGGAAGCTCCCGGCGAGACAGACCGGCTGATCCTCTCCCTCTCAGGGGACCCGGTGACGATCCTTCCATCTCCGGTGGCTGCCTCCGTCCCCGCCTACGCTTTCCGGGCAGACAAAGACCGGATGGAGCTTTCCATCCGGGTCTACAAAGGTACATTAAAATATTATTATCCGAACTATAAGGATTACTACTATCTGATTTACGAAGATACCGCGATCCACAAGAGTGTCGGCGAATTTGTCGACAAGGGCGCCCGGATCAAGGCAACAAAGGAGACCTGCTACACAAAGAAGGACGGCACCTTTCTCCCCCAGCCCGCAGATATCTGGGAGCCGGAATTCAAGACCTCCTGTAAGGATAAAACAGGATTCTTCGAAGTCCGGGAAGATTGCTTCTCCGATGCGGAAAAGCTGAACCGGTATATAAAAGAGATCTTCTCATTTCTCAAATAAAACCCGCTAATCCAGTGTCTTCACACATCAGCCCTGCCGCCTGCGTCAGCTGCAGACGGCAGCGGTTGTGCTGCAAATCTCATTCAATGCGAAAACGTGCTTAGACACATTCCTGCACCGGACGCGAGTGCTTATTTCTAGTAATCCCCGTCCTTAAGAAGCTTCCTGATATATGCAAACGTCTTTCTCTCTCCCTTTTCCTTCAACATCAGCAGGATCTTATCCAGACATGCCTTCGTCTCCGGATGCATGACGATATATTCCTTATTTCTGGAAAAATATGTGTAGGGTGCCGCATCCGTGTAGTTCCTTCCCTGGTAGATCTTCGAGGCCGCGATCCGGTCCATGACCATCTCCGCCAGGTAATTCACTGGCATTTTCACGCCGACGATCCTCCAGTGGTCCTCCGCTGTGGACACATCGGTCCAGTACTCGAAGTGATGCTTATTTCTCCCCTTGTGATGGAGCCATGCGGAGGAATATCCCTTTTCTTCCTTCTCCGCCGCGTTTGGACTTCGCGTTCCCTGATAATACTTCACGCCGGTCTTAAATTCCTCCCAGGAATACTTCGACAGATCGTGGAGCAGCCCCTGTTTATAAAGTCCAACCTTAAAGCAGCCTTCCATGACCACCAGCTTGTGATGGGTGATGGTCAGAAAGTGATGCCAGGCGTTGTGGAGCAGCCGTTTTTCTTCCTCATTCAATTTAACAGAACTCATATTTTTACTCTCTCGTTGCCCTCTTAAGCATAGCTTCCAGCTCATCCACAGAGAACTTATAATGCTTGTTGCAGAACTGGCAGTTGACCTCGATTTCTTTTCCCTCATCGATCATATCCTGGATCTCTTTTCTTCCGATGCTGATGATCGCCTTCTCCACTCTGGAACGCTCACAGTCGCAGTGGAACTGCACCGGCATCTTCTTTAAGATCTCAAGTCCGAACTCCCCGAGAATATCTGTCAGGATCTCCTCCGGAGTCTTTCCTGCATCGAGAAGGGATGTGATGGAGGAAATTCCGGAAAGCTTTGCCTCAAGGCGGTCGATGATCTCATCGGATGCGCCCGGAAGAAGCTGGATGATAAAGCCGCCGGCCTGACGGACGGTATTGTCTTTGTTCATCAGGACTCCGAGAGCGACGGAGGACGGAACCTGCTCGGATGTTGCAAAATAGTAAGTCAGATCTTCCGCGATCTCACCCGTGATGAGCTGTGTCTGTCCCACATACGGCTCTTTTAAACCGATATCCTTGATCACACTCAGGACGCCGAGTCCCAGGGAACCGCCGACATCAAGCTTTCCCTGCGCATTCGGCGGCAGCATGACATCCGGATTGAACGCGTATCCCTTTACATCGCCCTTTCCGTCAGCAGTCACTAAAAGTCCTCCGATCGGGCCGTCTCCCTCGATCCGGAGTGTCAGGAGTTCTCCTTCCCCCTTTAAGTCGGATCCCATCATGGCAGCCGCCGTCATGAGACGTCCCAGGGCAGCCGTCGCGATCGGGCTTGTATTGTGGGCATTCTTCGCGGTTTCCACCATCTCTTTTGTCGTTGCGGCAAAGGCGCGGATCTGTCCGTCCGCAGCCGTCGCACGGATCATATAATCATTCATGCTCTATTTCCTTTCTTTTCCATGTTCTCTCGCGATCACATAAACACGCTCACTGTCTTTTCGCGGCGGATTTTTCGTAAACGCGTCATAAACGGCAACAAATTCCATGCCTGCCTCACTGATCGCGCGTTTCACTTCCTCCAGGGAATACGCCCGCTGGTAGTGCGTCTCGTGATATTTCCGGAAAAGGTCTCCCTCTTCCCGGACGAAGATCGACAGGTCGTAGATATTGATCTTTTCCTCTTCTTCGTACTGGTTGTCCCAGATAAAGCTGGAATCGTCCCGGTCCTCGGCGATCGTACTGTCACCCATGATCTCCCGGTATTTGTACTCGGTATTCAGATCAAAGATAAAGACTCCGCCCGGATCGAGATAGTTGTTGACCAGGCGGAACACCTCCGTCAGATCCTCCGGCTCCAGAATATAATTCATACAGTCGCAGATGGAGACGACCGCCGCCACCGTGCCGTAAAGCTCAAATTCCCTCATATCCTGGCAGAGATAAAGGATATCGTTTCCGGATTTTTCCTTCTTTTCCAGGGCAAGTTCCAGCATTTCTTCGGAATTATCGACTCCGATCATATCGTAGCCGGACTTTGCCAGAAGCTCCGTGAGACTTCCAGTCCCGCAGCCGAGATCCAGGAGCAGTCCTTCTGAAACTCCCTGCTCTTTTAAAAGTCCTGTGAGATACTCACACCACTCTTCATATGGGATATTGTCCATGAACGTATCATAGACAGCGGCAAATCCTGTATATGCCTGCATTGTTTTTTCTCCTTATCAATCCGCGGTCACAACTGTATCACACAGAATTTTCCGTTCAGAAAATTCCTGCCCGTGTACAGTAATGAAAAAGCCACTACCCGCAATAGGTAATGGCTTACGTTTCATCTTATGCGTTGCGGCCGCAGCACTTTTTGTACTTCTTTCCGCTTCCGCACGGACACGGATCGTTCGGGTAGATCTTGTGACCCTGGCGGCGTACGGTTCCGGAAGCTTTCTGCTTCTTGTAGAGCTCGGTTCTTGTCTCAGCGGAGAGGATCTCTGTCCACTGCGGAAGCTCATAGAGCCAGGAAGCCTTTGCCTCTACCATATTGTAGTAAAGCTTCTCCGGATCGATCTCGATCTTAACAACAGTATCTTCTGTCATTGTGTCGATCGGGTTCTCATATCCCTTTAAGCTCTCGTTGATTCCATCGAGGAAACCGGTCATAATAAGAACTTCTGTGCCATACTTCTCAGCAAGCTCTTTTACAGTTCCCTCAACAACCTCTGTCGGGTTGGAGAGGATCTTCTCGTAGATGCCTTTCTCGATCGTAAAATAGTTTGTCCAGAGTTCTTCTTTCTTTTTATCATCGAGACCGTCGCCGTAAGCGAGGTTTCTCCATGTTTCAAGTAATGTTGCCATATCAGTTCCATCCTTTTCGTATACTGTTTCTATTCTTTTCCGCACCGCCAAGCTCCAAAAGGGCAGACTGGTACAGGAAACGTCTAGAGCGTATTATAACATAGGATATTTTTTCTGTAAACAGGAAAATTGGCAAAAGGTTATTCCAAATAGTCTAATGCAAACTGCGCATAGATCCCTGTGCCGTGGAACAGAACGTCCTCATCCACATCGAATGCCGGATGATGATGCGGTGCTGTGACGCCTTTTTCCTCATTTCTGCAGCCGAGATAGCCGAACACGCCCGGGACATGTTCCGTGTAGACGCTGAAGTCCTCGGCCCCTGTCATCTTCTTTAACGGGATGAGTGCTTCCTCGCCCATCTCCTCCGCAGCCGCGCGTCTCGCTGTCTTCACGAGCTCCTCATTGTCATTGATCAGCGGGCTCGGTCCGAAATAGTAGTCAAACTCCGCTGTACATCCATATCCTTCGACCGTCGGCTCCACGACCTTTTTGATCAGCTCCGGCATTCCGTTCCGGAATTCCCGGTTGAAGGCTCTCACCGTTCCGACAAGCTCCGCCTCATCCGCAATGATGTTCTCCTTTGTTCCCCCGTGGAACATTCCGACGGAGACGACGAGTGCATTGAACGGGTCGTTGATCCTGCTCGGGATCGTCTGGAGGACCTGGATCGCCGCAGCCGCCGCCAGGATCGCGTCTTTTCCGAGATTCGGGGCACTTCCGTGTGCTTTCTGACCATGGATCTTTATCGTAAAGCGGTCGCTGCACGCCATCCGCTCGCCGGATTCAAAGTTTACGGTTCCGGTCGGCATCGTCGCCCAGATATG
>UMEM01003856.1_pt1 | contig 24703 bp, 30 predicted proteins | sample 1964761 | NCBI WGS metagenome assembly UMEM01 (sample SAMEA4836021, study PRJEB28245) | human gut metagenome | biome: gut microbiome; material: fecal sample | place: Denmark | collected 2008 | reverse complement strand
TCATGACTGAAGTCACAAGTGTGCGACCATATTTTTAATCAAATCTTGAATAGATTTATTTTTAAAAAATTCATTATAATACTTAAATTTAATAGGCTGAAGTTTTATTTGTGCTGTCCTTCTTCCATATAAAGCACTTTCATAAGCCAAAGTTTCAGAGTACATCATTGAAATTAAAGAACCACATAGAATAATCATAATATTTTTATTTTTTAATTTTTCATCATATATCTTTTGAAAAATAGAGGAAAAATTTTTATTAACCATGCATAGATATTGAAATTCATCTATCACTAAAATAAATTTTTCATTTAAAATTTTTGTCAATAAATAATCAAAAAGAGTATCCCAATCTTTTATTTCTATTTTCTTTAAAAATTCATCTTTAAATTGTTCTGATATTTGATTTTTAAATCTTCTAATTTGTAGATTTTCATTTTGTTTATCAGCAAAAAAGTAAAAAGCTCTTTTATCCTTTATAAATTCTCTTATCAAAGTTGTCTTTCCAACCCTTCTTCTTCCATATAAAATAACAAAGCTATTCTCTTTTTTATATTCTTTATTAAGAGTTTCTAGTTCTTTTTTTCTATCAATAAAATTCATAGTATCACCTCTTAATAAATTATATAATATAAATTATTATAATTCAAATTATATTTCTACAAAATATAAAGAATTATTTAAAATATTTATTAAAAATATTAATAAAATGAATATAAAATAAAATAACACTTAGAATTATTTCAAATATAAATTATTTCTTTAAAATTTTTATATAAAATAACACTAGTTTTTTAATATTTAAAATTTTATTTTAAAATATATTGACAAGTATTTAGATATATTATATAAATAAAATACAGGTTAATGTACTAATTTTAGAAGGAGGTTTTTTATGAAAAGACTTAAAAGCATTTTTTTAGTTTTAGTTATCATGTTGTTATCATTAGGACTTGCATCTAATACCTATGCAAGAGAAAGAGCTGGAGAAAATGATCGTGAACATAGTTCTCGTAGATCCAGAGGTGGAAGAGATAATAGTGGTGGCAGATTAGATTATGATGGAAGAACTTCTGGATTAGGAAGAGAACTAGGAGGTATTGTTGGAGGTGCTGCTGGTGGGGCTATTGGTGGAAAATATGGTGGTAAAACTGGAAGAAACATTGGAGCTGCCGCTGGTAGAGAAATAGGTAAAAGGGCAGGTGATGCTTGGGAAAGAAGAGCAAATAGAGGTGCTCATGATAAATGGAATAATAAAGGAAGAAAAGATAGAGGATATGGTGGTGGTTGGAGATTTAGTGATGAAATAGATTAGTGTAAGGAGGTTCATAATGACTAAATCTAAATTAAAATTTATCAAAGATTTTATATTTTTTGTTGTTGCCATGATTAGTATAGATTTTATCGTTTCAAAGGTTTTTAAAACTGAATTCTCTATTTACAGTACTACTATTGATAGTATCATAATTTACATTGGTATATATTTCTTTACTAAGAAAAAATAATATATCTGTATAATAAATGGTATTGATAAAAGAAATTTTTATCAATACCATTTTTAATAAAAAAACTCCTAAGTATTTCTACCTACGAGTTTTAAATTTTACTTATTATATTCTTCATCTAGCCATAATTTAACTGTTTCTTCTAAGCCTTTATTAAGTGTAGATTTCAGAATTTTTAATGGCTTTTTTATTTCCTTAGCCTTACATTCCTTATTAAATTTTTCAAAATATCCTCCAAAATTACTTGTAGCAGTTCCAAAAGGATAAATAATTTTGTCAGTTAAATCATATTTCTTTATAAAAGTATTAACAGGAGGTGCATAAGTAAACCACCAAGTTGGTCCACCAATAAAAATTTTATTATAAGAAGATAAATCAATACTATCTTTTATTGGAGGCTCATATCCAATTCTACAATGTCCCAATCCTATTGCGTAAGCTGTTAATTTAGTATAAGGTTTTTTCATCTCTATTTCATATACATCTGCATTAGTCAATTTTTCCAATATATCAACAACTTTTTTTATTTTTCCACCTAAGGAATAGTAAACAATTAATGATTTAGTCATAATAAACCTCCTTTTGATTTAATTCAGTCAATTATATCTTTAAAAAACTTTTTTATCTTTTTCATAAAGCTTGTTTTTTGTTCATAATTTTTATCATTTAAACTTTCCTCAAATTTTTGTAATAATTCTTTTTGTTTATCAGTTAATTTCTTTGGAGTTTCTATTGTAAATTTAACAATTATATCTCCCTTTCCATAACCTCTAAGAGATTTTATTCCCTCTCCACTGATTTTAAGTAATTTTCCACTTTCTGTTCCTTCTGGCACTTTTACAGTCTTCTTTCCATTTAAAGTAGGAACTTCCACTTCACCACCTAAAACAGCTGTTGCATAAGAAATAGGAACTTCACAATATAAATTTTCCCCTTCTCTTATAAAGATATCATGAGGTTTTATTCTGATAACTATATATAAATCACCATTAGGACCACCATTTTGACTAGCTTCTCCTAATCCTGTATATTTTAATTTTTGTCCATCGTCTATACCTGCTGGTACATTAATTTTCTTTTCAACAATTTCTTTTGCTGTTCCTGTTCCATGACAATGTTTACATTTCTTTTCAGGTACTTTCCCTGTTCCATGACAGTCAGGACAAATTGTTTGTGATTGCATTACACCTAATATAGTCCTTTGTTGAGTTCTGATAGTTCCTTGTCCATTACAAGTAGGGCAAGTTTTAGTTTTCCCATCTTCTGCACCAGTTCCATTACAAAACTCACATTTTCCATCTCTCTTATATTTAATAGTTTTTTCTACACCTTTTGCAGCTTCTTCCAAAGTAATTTCAAGATTATATCTTAAATCATTTCCAGGTTCAACATAGCTTCTTCTTGAAGAACCACCAAAACCACTAAATCCCTCAAAACCACCGAAACCACTGCTTCCACCACCAAAAATATTACTAAAAATATCACCAAAATCAAAACTATTAGGATCAAAGTCACTGAAACCAGCTCCACCTGGTTCAAAAGCAGCATGTCCAAATTGATCATACTGTTGTTTTCTTTTGCTATCAGAAAGAACTTGATAAGCCTCATTTACTTCTTTAAATTTTTCTTCTGCTTCTTTTTTCTCAGCATCTGAAGCATTTGCAAATCTATCAGGGTGATACTTCATTGCTGCTTTTTTAAATGCCTTTTTTATATCATCTTCACTTGCGTTTTTATCTACACCAAGGACTTCATAATAGTCTCTTTTTGCCATAATCTTCCTCCACCTCTTAATTTAATATTCAATTAGATATTATATTTTTATTTAAAGTTTTTTTCAAGCTCTAATAGATATTTTTTTATTTCAATACCTTTATTACCACCTTCACCACCACTATATCCACCTAATTTACCATCTTTTGAGATAATTCTATGACAAGGAATAATTATTGGAATGCAATTTTTGCCATTGGCAGAACCAACAGCTCTTACTGCTTTATCATTACCTATCATTTTGGCTTCATCACTATATGAAATAGTTTTGCCATAAGGCACTTCTAACAAAGTTTTCCAACATTGCTTTTGAAACTCAGTCCCTCTAATATCTAATTTAATATTAAATTCTTTTCTTTTCCCATTAAAATATTCTTCTAATTGTTGACTACATTTTTTTGTTAAAGGAGAGTCAGTAAAAATATTATATAGATTTTTTCTTTTTTCAATATCTATATTACCTAAAAAACTAATTTCACTTATACCATCTTTTTCTTCAATTATTTCTAAATAACCTATTTCTTTATTGTATAAAAATGAAATCCCTTTAATATTTTTCATACCCTACTCCTCTATATAACTAAAATTATAATGGTGACTGTTGAAATTTTTAATAATATTAATTTTATTTATTTTTCCTTGAAAACAAATTTATATAATTAAAATAAGATTACTGCGACGTCCATAAATGTTTGGAGAGCCTTTGTGGAGCTCGAAAAACATTTATGGCTGTCAAGTAATCGAAACTAATTATTAAATTATTAAAACTATTCTATTTCAAGGAAAATTATGAATTTTTTAATATTCAACAACAGTCCCTTTATATTTTATTATTAGTCCACAACTTCTGCTTCTGCTACATCGTCATCTTTTTTACTTTTATTTTCATCTGAACTTGCATTAGCTTGTGCACCTGCTTGTTGTTGAGCTTGTGCATTCTTATAAAGTTCTTCTGCAAACTTATTAGCAGCTTGTGTTAATTTTTCCATAGCAGAATCTATTGCAGATTTATCATCACCATCTTTAACTTTCTTCAATTCTTCAATAGCAGCTTCTATATTTTTCTTATCTCCTTCACTTACTTTATCAGGATTTTCCTTTAAAGTCTTTTCAGTAGCAGAAATTAATTGGTCTGCTCTATTTCTTGCTTCAACTAATTCTTGGAACTTTTTATCTTCTTCTGCATGTGCTTCTGCTTCTTTAGTCATTCTTTCAATTTCTTCTTTTGAAAGATTACTTGAACCAGAAATAGTTACTTTATTTTCTTTTCCTGTTCCTAAATCTTTTGCAGATACATGAACTATACCATTGGCGTCTATATCAAATGTAACTTCTATTTGAGGGACACCTCTTGGAGCAGCAGGTATACCTTCCAAATTAAAAGTTCCTAAACTATGGTTATCAGCAGCTCTTGATCTTTCACCTTGTAATACATTTATAGTAACTGCTGTTTGATTATCAGAATAAGTAGAATATACTTGTGATTTCTTAACTGGGATAGTAGTATTTTTATCTATCATTTTTGTAAATACTCCACCAGCTGTTTCAATTCCTAATGACAATGGAGTTACATCAAGAAGTAATACATCTTTAACATCTCCCATCAATACTCCACCTTGTATTGCAGCTCCAGCAGCAACAACTTCATCTGGGTTTATTCCCTTATTAGGTTTCTTTCCAAAGAAGTTTTCAACCCATTCTTGAACAGCTGGTATTCTTGTAGAACCTCCAACAAGTAAGATTTCATCTATATCTTTTGTATCAAGATTTGCATCTTTTAATGCAGTTTTTGTTGGACCTTGAGTTGCTTCAACAAGATGTTTTGTTAAATCATCAAATTTTGCTCTTGTCAATTTCATTTCTAAGTGTTTAGGTCCTGTTGCATCCATAGTTATGAATGGTAATGAAATTGAAGTTTCCATCAATGTTGATAATTCTTTTTTGGCTTTTTCAGCAGCATCTTTTAATCTTTGATAAGCCATTTTATCATTTGATAAGTCAAGTCCAGTTTCTTTCTTAAATTCAGTAACTAGCCAGTTTATTATTTCATTATCAAAATCATCTCCACCTAAGTGGTTGTTTCCTGCTGTTGATATAACTTCTATAACTCCATCAGATATTTCAAGTACAGATACATCAAATGTTCCTCCACCAAGGTCAAATACTAATACTTTTTCTTCTTTTTTCTTTTCAAGTCCATATGCAAGAGCAGCCGCAGTTGGTTCATTTATAATTCTTTTTACATCTAAACCTGCTATTGTTCCAGCATCTTTTGTCGCTTGTCTTTGAGAATCTGTAAAATAAGCTGGTACTGTGATAACTGCTTCTTTAACTTCTTCTCCTAAATATGCTTCAGCATCTTTTTTTAATTTTTGTAATATCTTTGCAGAAATTTCTTGTGGAGTATATTTCTTTCCAAAAATTTCTACTTTGTAATCAGAACCCATATGAGTTTTGATTGAACTTACTGTTGAAGTAGGATTTGTTACAGCTTGTCTTTTTGCTATTTCTCCAACAACTACTTCACCATTATCTTTAATATTTACAACTGATGGAGTTGTTCTTGCTCCTTCAGAGTTTGGTATTATTGTTACATTTCCACCTTCCATTACTGCCACACAAGAGTTTGTTGTTCCTAAATCAATTCCTATTATTTTACTCATTTTTTCCTCCTATAATCTATCTATATTTTTATTTATTTCTTACATACTATAACCATTGCTGGTCTAATGACTTTTCCTTTCATCATATAACCTTTTTGTAATACTTTTACAATCTCATCTTCTTTTTTATCTTCACTTGCCTCAACACCAACAGCATGATGATATATTGGATCAAAAGCTCCTTCTGCCTTTATTTCTTCTACACCCTCAGCTGACATAATGTCTTTTAAACTTTTTATTATCATTTCTATACCCTTTAATAGTGAATCAAAATCTTTGCTTTCTGCTGATGACTCAATAGCTCTTTCAAGGTTATCTAAACTTCCTAAAAATTGAGTGATAATTTTTTCAGAAGAGAATTTTTTAAGTTCTTCAACTTCTTTTTCTTTCCTTTTAGTAAAATTTTGAAATTCAGCTTGCTTCCTTAGAAAACTATTTTTCCATTCTTCTACTTCAGCTTTAAGTTTTTCTAACTCTTCTTTATGATTATGTTTACCACAACAAGCATGCTCACCATCTTTATGTTCATGAGCTTCTTCTTTTACTTCTTCATTTTTTTGTTCCTCAGTAACTTCTTTATTCTCTTCCTCCTTTAAAACTTCCTCTTTAATATCTTCTTTATTTTTCATGAAAGCCTCCTACACTTTTTTATTTTTTCTTTTTCCATTGAATTGATCAATTTATTTACTTCTCTACTTACATGATTTATAAGACCCATTGTTTTAGAATATGCCATTCTTTTTGGTCCCATAACCCCAATTATTCCTTGAGCACCACCTATATCATATATTGAATAAACAAAACTAAAATCTTCTAATTCTTTTATTCCTAACTCATCTCCAAGTATTACATTTACATTAGAGCTTAAATTTTCCTGTGCTTTCTGTTCTATAAGTTTTTCAAATAATTCCCTTATATCTTTTCTTTCATTAAAAAATTCAATTACATCTGTAACTTCTGCAATATTTTCATTTTTTAACATACTTGGAAGATTATTTATAAAATATTTACAAAGTTCATCATCTTTATCATATTCATAAATGATGTCATTATTCTCTATAAAAAATCTTTCCAAATCATTTATAGAAACCTCATCATTTTTAATTTTCTTATTTAATTCTTCAGCTTTTTTTTCAACTTCCTTTTTAGAAATTGGATAAGGTAAATGAATATTTTTAGTTTTAACTCTTCTATCATCCATAATGATAACTGCCATAACTAAATATTCATCTATGTAAACGAGCTCCACCCTATCAACTTTCTTATTGTCAGCTCTTGGCTCAACAGCTATACCTGCATAATTAGTCAATCTTGAAAGTAGAGTAGAAGTTTTTTTCAAAATATTTTCTAATTCATCAACTCTACGGTTATACACATTATTAATATTTTCTATTTCTTCCTGTGTAACCTTTTCTACTTTTAGGAGCTCTGTTAAATAATATTTATATCCCATATCTGTTGGGATACGTCCTGATGAAGTATGGGTCTTTTCAATAAATCCCATATCCTCCAAATCAGCCATAACATTTCTTATTGTAGCAGATGAGAGTTCTATTCCATATTTTTTTACCAATGTTCTGGAACCTATTGTTTCTCCAATAGTGAGATAATAATCTACTATTGCATTGAGAACAAGTTTTTCTCTTTCAGAGATTTCCATAATCTCACCTTCTTATTTTTTTATTAGCACTCACTTATATAGAGTGCTAAATTTTTATATTGACAATATACTATATAAAATTAATTTTGTCAACTATTTTTTTTTAATTTTTTTCTTATTGTATTACAAAGAAAAAAAGAGAAGTATTTTACTTCTCTTCATTTTGAATTCCTTTTTTCTCATTTTGTTTATCTATTGCTATTTGATTTATTTCTTCTAACATTTTTCTTTCTTCTTCTCTTTTAATATACCATTTGTCCATTAAAAGTTCTATAAATTTAATTAATTTTTGTGCTTCTCCCTCATCTATTTCAACTATTAAATTAATATCACTTTCTGGATGAGCTCCTATATTGCCTATTGAACGCAGACTATGAAGTGCATTGAATATATCTGTTCCTAAATCGTTTTGAATTGCATTTATCTCATCAACTAAATTTTTCTTTTTTACATTATGAAAATCTCTTATCATTCCTTGTAAGCAACGCCTTGATAAAGTAGCTGAAGCCTTTGGACTTAAAGAAACTATTTTACAAGCTTCTTCGTAATCTTGTCTTACTTGTTCTGGTATATAATCTGGATAATGGATATATGAAAACTCAGGTTCTATTCTTTTGTTACTAATTGCCTCTCCAATTTTTTCATAACCTCTATCAAAAGAGAATTGGAGAAAATAATCCTTCATAAATATTGTTGTCCTTTCACAACTCTCATTTGGACAAGTTATTACTGAAAATTCTAACATTTTATCCTGTTTTTTCTCAATATAACGAACTTGACTTCTTTCTAACTTATCACTATTAATTGTTGTCCTTGTTTGACAATATGGACAAGTAAAATTAAACCCCATTTTAAAATCCCCTTTCATTTTTATAATAGTGTAAATATTATACAAAAATATTTTTATTTTGTAAATAATAAAGTTTTATACTTTTATCTAGTTATTTTTCAAGTCCCAATTCTTTTTTTAAAGCATTTTGTAAAACTTGTGAGAAATTAATGTTCTTATTCTTAGCTAAAATATCTAAGTAACTAGGAATAGTTAAAGTCTTTTTTACATAAGCTAATTTTATTAAAGATTTTTCATATTCATAATTCATAGTAATATATACAATTTCTTGATTATCTTTCAATTTATTTTTTAAATCTGATATTGAACTAGCTTTTGGAAAATCCTTTTTATTATTTTCATAATCTTCAAGTTTTAAAATTAAATATTCCTTCCCCATTTCTATTGCACCATTGAAACTATCTCCATAAGTTACATAAAAACAATCTTCTATAGTTTCTTCAATATCTGGAAAACCTATATAGAACACATCATCTTCATGACTTATAATTGCTGGATAAGTTAAATTCATATAATACCTCCATAAAAAGTATGAGGAGAACAAGCAAGGCATTAAAGCCCTGCTTGCCTGAAAATACTCTCAACAGTTTTCAAAGGTAAATCTTTTCTAGGATGTGGAATAGTTACTAAACCTTTCTTGCTTTTATGCTTGAAATGATAATGACTTCCATTCACTCTATCAAGATACCAACCATCTTTTTTGAGTAATTTCATTAGGTCTTTTGAGCTCATTAGACCACCTCAAATTAATTATAACACGTATTTAATACGTAGTCAATTGATAATATTTCTTTATAATTTAAAAAATATAATATATAATAAGATAAAAAATAAAGTGAGGTAATGTTATGAAACAAAAAGAAAGAATAGAAAAAATGGAAAAAATCCTTTTTAATTCCTCAAAATTATTAGAAGAATTAGAAGAAATTTTAGGTAAAATAGAAGAAGATTCCAAAAATTATGATGAACTTATAAAATATTATTATAGTAAGAATTGGACAAAAGATAAAGAAGATTTTGAAAAAGATTTACTTCCTAATATGGAAAGTGCTGTCGTTTTAACAGAAGATGGAATCTATGATATGATGACTGCTAGTAGTGGAACTGCTATTCATATGTTAGAACTTGCAACTAAAATATTAAAAAGATAGAAAAAATATTTATTTTTTGTTGAATTAATATATATAAAATGGTATATTTATAAGTAATTACATAGATATTGAATGTACTTTTAAGGAGTGAGGATTATGCTAGAATTAAAATTTATGCGTGAAAATGTTGAAATGTTAAAAGAAATGCTAAAAAACAGAAATAGTAATGTTGATATGGATGCTTTTGTTGAGCTAGATTCAAAGAGAAGAGAAGTTTTATCCGAAGTGGAAAATTTAAAAAGAGAAAGAAATAATGTTTCAGCAGAAATTGCAAATTTAAAGAAAGAAAAGAAAGATGCTAGCCATTTAATAGAAAAAATGGGAGGAGTTTCTACAAAAATAAAAGAATTAGACAATGAGCTTGTTGAAATAGATGAAAAAATTAAAGATATACAATTAAATATACCTAATGTATATCACCCATCAACTCCTATTGGTCCTGATGAAAATTATAACCTTGAAATTAGAAAATGGGGAGAACCTAAAAAATTTAGCTTTGAACCAAAACCACACTGGGATATTGGAGAAGATTTAGGAATATTAGATTTTGAAAGAGGAGCTAAATTAAGTGGTTCAAGGTTTGTTCTATACAGAGGAGCTGCTGCAAGACTAGAAAGAGCTTTAATTAATTTTATGCTTGATGTTCATACTTTGGAAGAAGGTTACACTGAACACATAACTCCATTTATGGTTAAAGCAGAAGTTTGTGAAGGAACAGGGCAACTTCCAAAATTTGAAGAAGATATGTATAAAACAACTGATGATATGTACTTGATTTCTACTTCTGAAATCACTATGACAAATATCCATAGAAAAGAAATTTTAGAACAATCTGAATTACCTAAATATTATACTGCTTATTCTCCTTGTTTTAGAAGAGAAGCAGGTTCTTATGGAAAAGATGTAAAAGGGTTGATAAGAGTTCACCAATTTAATAAGGTAGAAATGGTTAAAATAACAGATGCAGAATCTTCTTATGATGAGCTTGAAAAAATGGTTAAAAATGCTGAAACAATCTTACAAAGATTAGAATTACCTTATCGTGTAATTCAACTTTGTTCTGGTGATTTAGGTTTCAGTGCTGCTAAAACTTATGACTTAGAAGTTTGGTTACCATCTCAAAATAAATATAGAGAAATTTCTTCTTGTTCAAACTGTGAAGCATTCCAAGCTAGAAGAATGGGATTAAAATATAGAGTTCCTAATGGAAGTGAATTCTGCCATACTTTAAATGGTTCTGGACTTGCAGTAGGTAGGACACTGGTTGCTATTATGGAAAACTATCAACAAGAAGATGGTTCTTTCTTAGTTCCTAAGGTATTAATTCCTTATATGGGTGGAGTAGATGTTATTAAAAAGTAGTTTATTTATATTGTTGCTGGTAAATATTTTTACCAGCAATTTGATTATTCTTTCTGCAATCTTAATTGTAGTTCTTATTTTAAATCTTATATTAAATAAAAATTTAAAAAAACATGTAAGGCAACTTAAAATTTTACTATTCTTTTATTTGTCCACTTTTTTAATTCAACTTTATTATGGACAACAAGGAAAAGTCTTATTTAAGTTTTATAGCTTCTATATAACACAAGAAGGGCTTATAAATTTTGGAGTTAGTTTTATTAGAATTTTAAATTTAATTTTGATGTCTTGGCTTATAAATGAAATGAAGCTATTAACAGGTAGATTTAGTAAATACCAAAAAATCATTGATACTGTTATAGATTTAGTACCTGAGGTTTTTATTTTATTTAAAAAGAGAATGAAGGCAAAGAATTTTACAAGATATATATTAAAAGATATTAGTAAAAGATATGAATAAAAATAGGGGGGTTGTACTTAAAAGTTCAATCCCCTTAAAAAATTTTATTTCACTAACACTTTCACTTTCTTATCTTCAAACACTTTAAATTTTTCCAATAAACAGATAAAAATACAGTTAATTATAAATGATGGTACTATTTCATAAATTACATTTCCAAGTCCACTTGTTTTCCAAGCTATAACAGTTATTGTTGCTATTATCATAGATACCAAAACAGTTTTCCAATGTAAATCTTTCTTATATAAGGTAAATAAAATAACTGGTGAAAATACTCCTCCAAAACCTGCCCAAGCATAAGAAACTAATTCCAACACCTTAGAACTTGGATTCATAGCAAGGAATCCTGCTATAATAAATATTACAACAACACATAATCTACCAACCCAAATCATTTCTTTATGAGATTTTTCTCTTTTAACTATATGTTTATAGAAATCTTCTGTTAAAGTATTTGATGATACCAAAAGTTGAGAAGATATAGTTGACATTATTGCAGATAAAATTGCTGCAAATAATATTCCTGCTATCCAAGGATTGAATAATTTATGAATTAAGAATATAAATACTTTTTCTGCATCTCCTCCCATTTGAGAAACATCTGTAAAAACCCCTATTCCTGTAATTCCAACTGCTATTGCTCCTAAAAGAGAAATGAAAACCCAAATCATAGCTATAAGTCTTGATTTCCATAATTCATCTGCACTATCTATACTCATAAATCTAACAATTATATGAGGTTGACCAAAATATCCAAGTCCCCAACCTAAACCTGATATGATAACTGGCAAACTTAAAACTTTGGCATATTTGAAAATGTTTAATGAAATATTTTTTGCATCCATTGCAGAACTTATTCCATCTATTCCTCCACCATTAAAATATGCAACTATTGGTACAACAATTATTGCAAAAAACATTAAGCATCCTTGAAAAAAATCTGTCCAACAACAAGCAAGATATCCTCCTAAGAAAGTATAAATAATTATTGTTCCTCCACCTATTAACACTCCCCATTTATAATCAATTCCAAGTAAAGAGTCAAATAATTTCCCTCCTGCAACTAAACCTGAGGCTGAATAAATAGTAAAGAAAAATAAGATTACTATTGCAGAAAATGTTCTTATATAGCCCTTATTATCATTTAATTTTTGTGAAATAAATGAGGGTATGGTAAGTGAATTATATTTTTCTGTTTGTATTCTTAAAGCAGGTGCAACAAATTTCCAGTTAAGATAAGTTCCTGTTGCTAGACCTATAACTACCCAAATTTCTGTAAGTCCACTTAAATATACTGCCCCTGGCAATCCTAAAAGCAACCAACCACTCATATCACTTGCTTGTGCAGATAATGCTGTTACCCAATATCCAACTCCTCTTTCTCCTAAAACATAAGATTCGTGAGTGGTAGTTTTTGAATAAAAATAAACTCCTATTAATATTAAAAATATTAAATAAATTCCAAATGTAATAAAAATCTCATAACTTGCCATTTTAAAATAACCTCCCTGAAATAAAAAAAACCATTAAGAAATTGTCCTAATGGTTATAATATATAAATAATAAAATATTTAAAATCATTTCCCATAGACACAGTCCAAAATATTCACATAACAAATTGGACTTGCATCTAGGTCAGAATAAACTAAATACAAATCCCTCTTAGGGAACTATCGGGTTTAATATAATAAGATTGCAATTAGTAAATTCTAACATAAATATTCTATCTCCTTTTTATTTTTATATTGTGTGTATTATAGGATATCTTTTTCTAATTGTCAATAGTTTTTATAAATTTACTTTTCAATTATTTAAAATTGCCATAACTTATGAATATTTTTTATTAATAGTTAATTTATTTCACAGAATATCTTAAAATTGTTTTTAGTTTATCTGTTGAAGTTCTGTTTTTGTTATTTAGATATACTTCTCTATGATAATCACTAGCCCTAACTAAATTTAATTTATTCATTAACTCTTCCATTTTCCCAAATGATATTGGTTCATCATCATAACTTCCTATATGTAAAACTTGAATTGATTTGCCTTCTTCTAAACTATTAAAATATATTTCATCATACAGAATACTCGGTTTCCTCTTTTTTACAACTTCCAATGCATCATTAAAATTTTTTTGAGTAATAAAATCTGGTTGTTTAATCATTATTGTATATTTTAACTTACTCTTATCTAATTTTTCCTCTTCTAACTTTTTCCAAATACCTTCTAATGAATACACTGTAAAATCTTTTATTTCAGTATCTTTTTCTTCTTTCATCATATTTTTATATAGCATTTTTATTGAATATGCAAGTGAATACAATACCGATACTTTATTAGAAAACTCTGTTTCGTTTGGATTGCCAATCCCATCTATCATAATAAATTGTTGCTTTGGGATTTCTAAGATTTCCGCTTTTTCTTTTGCACCATAAAATTTCTTTTCTTCTTTTCTCCATTCATATTTCATAACTATTCTATCCTCCTTGTACATTTTTTATATTATACAAAGATAAACTTGACATCATCTGTCAAGTTATATATATTTTTTAGCTATCTCATTTATCATATTTTTAAATTGATTTCTAATTTCTTTAGGCTCTAATATTTCAACATTACTCCCAAAAGAAAATATATAATTATATAGTTTATAGTTATTTGGAATTTTTATTTCCACATATAAATTCCCCTTCTCATCTTCTTCAATAGCTTCATTAAACTCATCATAAACTCTAAATGCAACACTTTTATCAAATTTTAGTTTTATATTAACTATATTTTCATATTTAAGCCCTTTTTTTAGGACTACATTTTCAAAATTATCTTCATAGTTTATTGCTAAAACTTCTAAATCTTTCATTCTAGAAAGTTTAAAATACCTAAAATCATTTCTCAGTAAACAAAAGGCATATAAATACCAATCTTGTTCTTTAAATAAAAGTCTAATTGGTTTTACTTTACGATTTATTTTCTCAGCTTTACTACTATTATATGAAAAGGAAATTATATTTTTATTTATAATTGTAGTTTTTAAAGCATTGAACAAATCTTGATATGTGTTATTGCTTCCCCAACTTGTAAAATCAATTTCTATCCAATTAGAATTTTTTATTTTAAATAAAGCAGACAATTTTGTTATAAGTTCACTTTTATATGCTTCATTTGTCTTTTCTAAGCCTTGAAGTGCAGCAATTATCTGTTCTTTTTCATTTGCATCAAATAAAGACTTATTTAAGATAAATTCATTATCAATTTTTATCCCTCCACCTTTTCCTTGAGTAGTAAAAATTGGAACTCCTACACTACTAATAGAATCAATATCTCTATATATTGTCCTAACTGATACTTCAAACTTTTCTGCAAGCTCATTTGCTGTAACTTTTTCTTTTTCTAAAATATAATATAGTATTCTAAATAATCTATTATCTTTCATTTATTTTATTTTAGCTCCATCTTTAAATGCTTGTCCAACCTTCTCTCCAAGTATACGATATGAATTTGTTATTGAATCAAAAGTTATCAGTTCTAATTTATCTACATCTATTTCGCCTTTTTCATTTAAGACAGATTTATCTGCTAATGTATTTACAATTTCTGCAACTACTCTATAATCTCCAAATTCTTCTTGAATATCTATAACTTTACATTCAAGTGTCAATGGAAATTCTTCTATAATTGGTGCATCAACATTCTCGCTTTTTACTATATGTACTCCTGATTTTTCTATTTTATCAACTTTATTGCCTGACACTATTCCAAAATAATCTGCAATATCTTTTGTAGATTTAGTTGCTAAACTTATTGTAAATTCTTTCTTCAATAAAATATTTTTTATCGTCTTATGTTCTCTTGCTATGCTCAACGAAACTTCATGATAACCACATTGTACTCCCCAAGCTAAATTCATAGCATTAGCTTTTCCGTTTTCATCATAAGTTCCTATAATATACACTGGTAGAGGTAATAATACTGCCTTTTTACTAAAATTTTTTCTCATAGAAATTCCTCCTTAAAATTTTAATTATAAGTTAAAAATATATTAACATAAATTTATTTTTTTCACAATTTATGATATATTTACATTAATAAATTAAGGAGGTCATTATGGAAAAAATTATTTTAGTAAAACCTGACTTATCTTATGCAGATGAAATTATTAAATATAAGGAAGAAGCTTTAAAAGAAAATCCTCTTATAAATGGTTCAGCTGGTTTAAATAGATTTTCTTCCATTGAAGATTGGCTTGAAGAATTAAAAAAGAGAAGTAGTGAAGACACAGTCCCTGAAGGACTTGTTCCTTCATCAACATATTTAGCAGTAAGAGAAAAAGATAATTATATTGTTGGAATGATAGATATTAGACATTATCTAAACGAATTTTTAAAGCAGTTTGGTGGGAATATTGGTTATAGTGTTAGAAAAAATGAAAGAAATAAAGGATATGCTAAACAAATGTTAAAACTTGCCTTAGAGAAATGTAAGGATTTAAAAATGAAAAAAGTTCTTATCACTTGTGATGAAGATAATATTGCTAGTGAAAAAGTAATTCTATCAGCTAATGCAAAATTTGAAGATATTAGAAGTATTGATGGTAAGAATAAGAAAAGATTCTGGATTGATTTATAAAAATTTTAGGGCTGTTGTAACAGCCCTATATTAATTTTAATATTATTCTATATCTAGCTCTTTTTTTATTGCTTCTTGTAATAAATTAGAAAAATTAAGATTATGGCTCTTCCCCATTTCATTTAGCCAACTAGGAATAGTTACATTCTTTCTAACAGTAGCACTTTTACATTCGTTCACATACTTTATCATATCTAGACTAACTAATGTTTTAAAGCTTTCTCCTTCAATATAGAATTCCTTTTCATCTTCTGGAATCTCTAATGATATTTTATTTATATCACTAGCCTTAGGTAAGTCTTTTCCTTTTACAAAGTCATCATATAAATAAGTTCCTATATAATCTTCTGCCATCTCCATAGCTTGCTCTAATGTTTGCCCTTCTGTTGCACCATCATTAAAATCTGGAAATACAACTATATAGCCTCCTTCAATTGCTTTATGAAATATTGCTGGATATATTAACATGATAATCATCTCCTTTAATTGAGGTGCAAGCAAGGCTTATTTTAGCCCTGCTTGTTTTAAAATTTTATATTCCAAACCTTTTCCAAGTTCTTGTTTATGGTCTGGAACAACAGTGTACTTGCCAGTACTTTGATTAAAAAACTTCTTATGTGATCCCTTACCACCAGGTACCTGCTTGAAACCATTCTTTAAAAGTAATTTAATCATTTCCGTTGACGTCATCGGCATAGTTTTTATCACCTCAAATTTATTATACATATTTATACATATAAAGTCAATATCTTATAAATAAAAATAGCACCTATTATGAATAGGATGTGATATTGTCTTAAGTAATAGGATATGATTTTGTCTTAAAATTTAATATAATATTTTATTATTTAGAGTGGAGTTTATTATGAAAAAAATATTGATTGTTCTGCTTGTTACTATAATTTCAGTAATCAGCTATGCTAAAAATGATAGTGTTGAGAAAATTTTAAAAAGAGGCGTCTTATATGTCGGCACAACTTCTGATTATAAGCCTTTTACTTATATTGAAAATGGAGAACATAAAGGTTATGATGTAGAAGTTGCTAAATTGATTGCTAAGGAACTAGGAGTTAAGATTGAATTTATACCTACAATTTGGAAAACTTTATTAGATGATTTACAAGCAAATAAATTTGACATTGCTATGGGAGGAATTACAAGAACAACTAAAAGACAAACTATTTGCAATATGACAAATCCCTATTTAGTTTTTGGAAAATGCTTCCTAGTTAGAAAGGGAGATAAAAATAAATATAATTCTCTTGAAGCTGTTAATAAACCAAATGTAAGGGTAGGTGTAAATATTGGTGGAACAAATGAAGCATTAGTTAATGAACTACTGTTATTCGTTACAAAAATAATTTAGATATTCCTGTTGCTCTTGAAAAAGGTGAAGTAGATGTTATGATTACAGAAACTCCTGAAGCTATTACTTATCAAAAAAATAATCCTAAGCTAGAAGGAGCTTTACTAGATAAAACATTAACAAAAAGCCAAATGGGCTATATGATAGCTAAGGAAAATCAACATTTACTTAATACTGTGAACTTCATTCTTTTAGAATTAGAATTAAGAGGAGAAATAGAAAAATTACAAAAAGAATATTTGAAATAAAAATTTGGGGCTACATAATAGCCCCAGTTTAATTATATTTTTACTTTTTCATAGTATCTGCTATCAAGAGTTACAGTAACTTCAGAAAATTTTATTTCATATACTTTTAAATCCTTAGAATATTTATCTATAATTTCGGCAAAATCTGTCATTTTATTAGAAAATTCTTCTCTTAAATCCAATATAGACTTTTCACTTTCTCTCACATATCCTCTTGCTCTTATATGTTCTCTTTTTCCTCTATTCATAGGTATAGTTGTAAATGAAACATTATTATTTTTCCAAAATTCACTTATCTTTTCTCTACCAGTATAAGTTGCAAAGTATATAACATTATTTTTTTCATCATAGTAATAATTTACTATTCTAACATTAGGAAAATCATGTATACTTGTTGCTAAAGCTATCTCTTCACATTCATTTATCATTCTTAAAAATTCTTTTTTTGCTTCCATTTCATCAACTCCCCTTTAAAAATTATTTGTACTCTATTGTATCACAATTTTATAATACAAAAAATTCCTATTATAAAGTATTTTTAAAAATTAAATATATTTTCCGTATAATTAACAAAAAATAGAGGCTAAAAATAACCTCTACTTTCTATTAATTCATCAATTCTTCTATTAAATCTTTAACACTTGGAATATTTTTAATAATTTCAATACTTGTATTCAATGAAACTATCCCATTTTCCAAATCTCCTTCTAACATTCCAGAACGCATTCCACCATTTTCACGAATAATCTCCATATTTTTATTTGAAGTTACTAAGTCTTTATATTTACTTTCTAACATAACTGCTATTTTTGTATTAAGAGAACGTTGTTGTTTAGCAACTAAAAGCATATCTTGATTTTTAGATTTTAAAATTTGTTCCTTTACTTTATTTGACATAGGAGATTCTTTTGTCAATAAAAATCTTGTTCCTATATACACTCCACTAGCTCCAAGTGCAAAAGCTGCTTTCACACCTCTTTTATCATTAATTCCACCTGCTGCTAGTACAGGAATAGAAACAGAATCAACCATAGCTGGAACTATACTAAATGTCCCTATTTGTTGACTTGGAATAACTCCACCCTCATCATAACCTGTTGCGACCAGTAAATCTACTCCTAAACTTTCAGCTTCTCTCATATTTTCTGAATTTGGATTAAGTGGACGATGAATTATTACCCCATTATTTTCTTTAATTTTTTTAAATATTATAGAATCTGCATCTCCAACTGTTGCAAAATATTTAACTCCTTCATCAATAGCTGCATTTAATAAAGCTTCACTAAATGGATTAATAGGTAACAAAACATTAATACCAAAATTTTTATCTGTAATGGATTTTGTTTTTTGGATTTCTTCTCTAAATTTTTGGTAAGTAACTTCTGGTGAATAGGCTTCTCTTTGTCCTGCATTAGGTCCTAAAATTCCTAAACCTCCCGAATTAGAAACTGCTGCAACTAATTCTGCATTTGTAAGCCAATTCATTGGTGCTTGTATTAATGGATATTTTGTTCCTAAAATTTTAATTACCTTTTCACTTTGATTTAACATATTAAAACCCCCTTATATTCAACCATAGCTAATAACTCATCTGCTGTTAAAATTCCTAAGTTATTTGCCGCTAATGGACTATCTCCTGTAAGTACATTTCTATCTTTACATACTTCTCCAGTAATTCCTGTATTTACTATTTTTCCACCTTTTATCTTAATTTATATAGAAGTTATAATTTTTTTTACTTACTTTAATATTCTTATTAATCTTTGTATTTTTTTCTAAATTAATTAATTAATTGTTTTTCTTTTATAATAATTGAAAAAACTCTATTTTCATTTTTCTTAACTATTTCTGCTCCTATCACAATTAATACCTTAAAAATAAAATCAGAATTTTTATTTACTTTACCTGTCAAAAATTTTGATACCATTTGTTGAGTTGTTCCTATCTTATCTGCAAATTCTTGTTGAGTTATATTATTGTCTTTTAAATAATTTTCTAACATATCTACAACTTTATATTTTATTTCAATAGATTTATAATCCAACTCAAATGTTTTATTTTTTTCAAACATTTTTTCCTTAAATTTTTCCCAAGTTGCCATAACTATAAATTCCTTTCTATTCTTTTTAAGATATCATCAAAATATTTTTGTGGAAGTTTATTAGTTTTCTTTTCAATGATATCTAAAACAATATAGAGTTTTCCATTATTATCATAGTAAAAAATCCTATAATTTAAAGGTGATTTTATTCTAATTTCATATAAATTTTTATTAGCTTTTATACTTTTAATATCTAATAAATAATTTTTTTCATTCTCTAAGAGTAAAATGCTCTCTGAAATTTTTAATCCCAATTTATATTCAATAGAATTTTTTGAATTACTCAATAAATTTTCTAAAATTTTATCTCCTTTTTTATCAAGTTTTATCTCCATAGAAACTTCTAATTAGCTTTTATTATACACTATTTTTAATGTAAAATCTAATATTTTCTTAAAAATCCTCCCAACCATCAATAGAAGAACTCATATTGTAACTTGTTACTGTTCCTTCAAAGAAGTTAGATTTTACATTACCTTCTCCCTCAGTATCAGCAAATCTTTCCAAGTGTTTATATGGATTTTTATTAAAACCAGAGAATAAAGGTTCTAAACCTAATGATTTCAATCTTTCATTTGCAAGCCATTTTGTATAGGCTTCTGTTGTTTGAGAAGTTATTCCCAATACTCTATTTCCAATTATATGTTCTGTCCAAGCAATTTCTTGTTCAACAGCTGTTTTAAACATAGAATATACTGTTTCAGCTGAGAAAAAATTAGGAAAATCATTTTTTATTTCCTTAACTATACTTCTAAAAAGTACAACATGTGATAGCTCATCTCTATTGATAAGTCTGATAATATCAGAAGTTCCTACCATTTTGTTTCTACTTGCAAGCAAATAGAAGAAGTTAAAACCATTATAGAAATACAATGATTCTAGTAAGTAGTTTGCTATTATAACCTTAGCAAAATTTTCATCTGATTGTTCATCTATGAAATCTTGATATATCTTTGCAATAAAGCTATTTCTTTCAAATAATACCTTATCATCTCTCCATTTATCATAGATTAAATCTCTACTTTGTTTTGGAAGTATAGACTCTATTATATATTGATAAGATTGAGAGTGTATAGCTTCTTGGAAAGTTTGTATAGCCAGTAACAAATTTACTTCTGGTGCTGTTACATGGTCTGAAATATTAGGTATATTATTAGTTTGTATACTATCCAAGAAAATTAAAAATGATAATATACCATCATAGGCCTCTCTTTCAGGTACAGTTAGATTTTCATAGTCATTTTTATCCTGTGTTAAATCAACTTTTTCTGGTATCCAGAAATTCGCCATCATAGTTCTATATAGTTGATTAGCCCATTGGTACCTAACATTATTTAAGTTAAAAAGGTTAGTTGAATTCCCTTTTATTATTTTTCTTGCATTTAATGTATCATCACCTTCTGGATTAAATAATTTCTTTCTATCCACTACAGCTTTCACACTCCTCTTTATCTGAAATATTATTCGTATTCTTTTGAATTGTTCTTATATAGTAGACGCTCTTACATCCTTCTTCCCAAGCAGTCATTAAAGCGTCGTATATGTCTTTGGCTTTAATATCTTTATTTAAGTCAAAGACCATTTCCATAGATACTCCTTGTGTTACCCAAGAGCCTATTTTTGCCATTATTTTTACATAACTAATAGGATTTACATTTTTAAATTCTGGATAGAACCAAGCTCTATCTTTTAAATGTTTAACTGTTCTAGGTATTGCTCCTCTTTGATTCTTTTCAATGAAAAATCTTGAAAATGTTGGAGTTACAGAGGCAGTTGACCCCATTAGTAATGATGTAGAAGTATTAGGTGCTATTGCTGTTAGCTCTCCATTTCTTAATCCATTAGTTTCAACTAAATAAAAGGCTTCATTCCATTCATCTTTAAACTTAGAGTTAGTGTCATACCACTCTCTTTTCTTACCATAGAATATACCTTGATCCCATTTAGAGCCTTTAAAAGCCTTGTATGCTCCTCTATCTTTTGCCAATAATGCAGAAGCCTTTATTGAATAAAGTGCTATTCTTTCAAATATTTCATTAATTTCATTGATAGACTCTTCATAGATCATATATTCTCTTGCCAAATAATCAGCAAGTCCCATAGCTCCTACACCTATTGTTCTATATAGTAAATTATGTTTATTTGATTCTTTTAATGGTGTTACTGTTAAATCTATTGTATTATCCAAAGCTCTTACAGCTAAGGCAACATATTTTTCTAATTCTTCAGAAGTAAGTTCTGCCAAGTTTATAGAAATCAAATTACAAGTGTGAATTTCTCCCATTTCACTTTTTCTTATAGAAGTATTTCCATCTTCTTCTTCAACAAAATTTATAGTTGGCTTGAAGTTTGAGAAACTTTCCATACATAGATTTCCATTTCCTATCATTCCCATATGAGAATTATGATTTACTTCATTTGCTCTATCTTTAAAGAAGATATATGGCATACCTGTTTCTAATTGAGTTTTCATTATGCTTTTAAATAGCTCTTTGGCACTTAAAACCTTTTTTAACTTTATATTAGGGTCATTCTCTATCTTTTCGTATAGATTTTCAAATTCATAGCCATAAAGTTCACAAAGTTCAATTCCATATTTTTTTCTTATTTCATATGGATCAAGTAAAGTCCAAGACTCATTATTTTTTACTCTTTTCATAAATAAGTTTGAACACACAACTTGTGGATAAATGTCATAAGCCTTTCCTCTTTGGTCTCCATTTTCTGTTTGAAGCTCCAAGAAAGTTTCTATATCCAAATGCCAAGTGTCAAGTGCAACTGTTACTGCTCCTGCTCTTCTACCTTGTTGATTTACTGCAACTGCTGTGTCATTTATTATTCTTATCCAAGGTACAACTCCACCACTTGCATTGTAATATCCATTTACCATAGAACCTTTTGCTCTTATTCTTGAAACATTTACTCCTACTCCACCACCATTTTTACTGATTCTTGCTATTGAATCAATGTTATAAAAAATAGATTCTATATTATCATCTATTGCTGTTATAAAGCAAGATGATAAGTTTCCATGAGGTATTCTTAAATTAGCAAGTATTGGTGTTGCTAGTGATAATTTTCTAAGAGATAGTGCATTATAGAATTCTTTTACTATCTTTACTCTTGTTTCTCCCTCTTTTTCATTTAATGCTAACATCATAGATATAGCCATAAATGTTTCTTGAGGTAATTCATAAGTTTTTCCATCATGTTTAATTAAATATCTATTAACAAACATATGTGCACCAGCATAATCATAAACCATATCTCTATTTATATCAATTAACTGTGTAATTTGATGCAATTCTTCTTCTGTATATGAAAGTAATCTTTCATCATAAAGTCCAAGTTCTGTCATTTTTCTAATTGTTTTAGAAAAATCTCCATAAGAAAATCCTCTTGAATGATAAACTTCTCTTTCAGCTTCCATCATAAGTAATCTTCCTGCAACATAAGACCAATCACTTTCTTCAAATGTAGTCATAGAAACTGCTGTATTTATTAAAGATGCTTGTATTTTTTGAGTTGTGATATTTTCTTCATAGATTGAGTCTATATTACTTTCAAGCTCAACCATATTTACTTCTAAGCCATCACAAGCTCTTAAAAGTTTCTCTCTTATCTTTTCAATATTTAAGTCTTCAACTATGTTATCTCTATTGATAACCTTTCTTCTCTCCATTGCCATTAAATCACCTTTAAAAATGCTTCCATAGTATATACATTATCGTTGTATTCTATCACTGGTGCACTCATTATTCTTGCTTTGCTTGCCACTATCATAAGTGATTTCATATCTTCAATATATTCAAATTCAATATTTCTATCAGTTAATATATTTTTTAAAGATAGACATTTACTACAATTTTCTTTTCCATAAACCTTTATCATTTCCAAAACTCTCCTTAACCTATATATTTTCCATATATTGTGTAAAAATAAAATAATAACACAATATATAGTGTTATTAAACCTTAATAATTTTATTATATTATCTAAAAAAAGTAAAGTAAATCTTTTTAATTTAATATATAAAAAATATATTTTACTTTTATAGTTCTATTTAAGTTATGCTTCTTATCTAGTTTTTTTCATTATTAAATACCATCCTTATTTCTAATTTTAATTTCTTTATTGCAATATTTTAAAAATTTTTCTTCTCTACTATATTTTTTTATGTTATAATCAAAAAATATGAACTTTAAAGGTAGGAAAATTATGAAAAAGATATATGATTTAAGTTTGATTGAAAGAAATAATGTAGCAGAAAATACAGTTGAACTGATTTTTACAAAACCTGATGATTATAATTTCAAAATAGGACAATATACATTTTTAAATGTTGGGGATAATCCAGATGATAAAACATTTTCAAGGGCTTTATCTATTGCTTCTCATCCAGATGAAAATATTTTAAGATTTGTTATGAGAATAAGTGATAGTGATTTTAAAACTAGATGTTTAGAAATGAAAAAAGGTGATTCTGCAACTGTTACTCAAGCAACTGGAAGTTTTGGCTTTAAATTTTCTGATAAGGAGATTGTATTTTTAATTTCAGGTATAGGTATTGCCCCAATTATTCCAATGCTTATGGAACTTGAAAAAATAAATTATCAAGGTAAAGTTAGCTTATTCTACTCTAATAGAACTTTGGCTAAAACCACTTACCATGAAAAATTACAAAATTTTAATATTAAAAATTATAATTATAATCCTGTATTTACAGGTATACAACCCAGAATAAACATAAATTTATTAAAAGAAAAATTAGATGATATTTATAACTCAAATTATTATATTATAGGGACAAGTGATTTTATTAAGACTATGAAAACACTTTTAGAAGAAAATCATATTGATAAAAAAAATTATTTAGTTGATAATTTCGGATAAAATTCTTAAAAGAGGCTGTTGTACATTGTAAATGAAGTAAAAAAC
>UMEM01006687.1_pt1 | contig 25431 bp, 24 predicted proteins | sample 1964761 | NCBI WGS metagenome assembly UMEM01 (sample SAMEA4836021, study PRJEB28245) | human gut metagenome | biome: gut microbiome; material: fecal sample | place: Denmark | collected 2008 | reverse complement strand
AAGAATATGCCGCTCTTTATGGCGGTAGGTGTACATTCCGAGCAGATCGTTCAGATTGTCAAGAAAATGGAGATGAATGCCCAGCTCACGGGCAATCTTCAAGGTATCTCTTGTTCCACAGCTTTTGACAATGCTGTTCGCCTTTTTGTATATTTCCTCGGAGCGAATTATCACGGGACCTTCACCCCTTTCATGTTGAAAACAGTCAAAGTAAATCCGTCAAGAAACCGAGACGCAGACAGTTATTCCTCTGCGTCCGTACCGGTCTTCTTGTATTTCTTCGGCGTGTATTTCTCAACATTCCGGGCTTTGGATTCCCAATATATATCCTGCAACGCCTTCATCACCGCATCCTTGTCCTGCTCAGACAGCGTACCGCCCGCAAACAAGCCGGACATCCCTTCAATCAGGTCCTTTGCCTGTTTCATGCCACGGGAGCCGTACTGCTCGGATGCCTGAACCACAAACTCTTCGTCCTCGGTCAGCAGATAGTTCACATCCACCTTGAAGTATTCCGCGATTTTTCTGTAAGCGTCCTTGGTACGGGGAAAGGAAATGCCGTTCTCGTACCGGGTAATCATACGCCTGTTGATCCCCAGTGCATCGGCTACTTCCTGCTGGGTCAGCTTCCGCTTCTCCCGTTCAGCCTTGAATTTCTCTCCAAACGTCATTTTGGTAATCACTCCTGTTCACAAAAAGTTTGCGACATCAAATTGCGCAAGTCTATTGACAAAGGCACTTGAAGTGCGTATAATAATGACTGAGCAATCCAACTACTCATAGTATATCTCGAATTGCTCATCCTGTCAAGGGGCATGAGTAGTTGTACACGAAAAAGTTACATCTTTTGAGCAGTTCAAATGGACAGGCATTTATGCTGCCGAAGATCATCCGTACCGGCATACACCGGTATGAGGGAACAGGAGTGAGAAAAACAGAAATGGCTACACAGTACAGAAAAGCATACGTCCCGGTTACGCTGGATGTGGACAAGGAGGGGGCAATCCTCCCTCGCCTTATCTGGTGGGACAACGGTGTAATCTTTCAAATCGACCAGATTCTATACAAATGCCGCGCCACATCCAAAAAGGTTGGGGGCGGAGGCATCCGTTACACAGTTCAGATTCGCGGAAAGGAGTCATTTCTTTTCCACGAAGGAGACAAGTGGTTCGTCGAAGCAAAGGAGGACAACTGCTCATGATTTTATCCCAGCGCCAACTTGAAGAAATTGCAGCCTCAACAACGAAGGACTTCAACCGGTTCTTTTTCGGGGATGAGGCGGACAAGCCCGACCGATCAGCTTTGCCAACACCCATTGATCAGTTTGCAAAGAATTATCTCGGTCTTCGCGTATCATTCGCCCGTCTCTCGCCGGACGGAAGCATCTGCGGTGTCACTGCCTACGCCGACACCGAATACAAGATCACGGAACTTGGCATTACGCGCACACTGGCTTTGAAGCGTAATCAGGTCATCTTGGACGAGAGCTTCATTCGATCCGGCAACGTGCAGCGGCTCTGCGCCAAGCGCAGATTTACCCTTGCCCACGAGTGCGCCCATCAGATACTTTTCCAACTGGAATCGGAAGAGGTAAAGACATCCTGCGAAATGAAATACTCTGCACGGACAGCCTATACGCCGCGCGAGCTGAAAACCCGTGAGGATTGGAACGAGTGGCAAGCAAATGTCTTGGGCGCGGCAATTCTTCTTCCTCAGAAGGAGGTTGACCTGGCAATGCGTCGGTTTGCAGAAACGCCGCTGATCAATTACGAGGGGAGGTATTCGTATGGTGATCACTTAACGCTGCGCCTTTTCTGTCGGTTGTTCGGTGTCTCCAAGACAACGGCATCTATTCGCCTTCGTCAGCTCGGCTACATGGTAGATCGTCCATTCAGTGAGTATGTTGACCCATTGGAGGTGTGGTAATGAAGAGAGCATCCATTCGGGTTCAGGAACCGACGCCGGAGCTGATCGAAAAAATCCGCAGGGCAAGAGTTGCCATTTCCCAGCAGAAGCCCCGATACCTGAAATGTCCCTATTGTCAGCATAATGCCATTGCTGTCTACGAAGACACGAGAGGTCATGTAGAATCCAAGTGCAAGAAATGCGGGCGGATCACAGTCTTTGATGTGCTGAATATGAGAAGACTGCGACCGCGTACCAAGTAAGAACCGGAGGACAAGCCTCTGTTCTAAAATAAAATATATGTCATAGCTGAGCTGTGGAGCCGCCTGATAGGTGAAGTCATCCTAATGCCGCATGAGACAGAGTTTAATTGCTCTGTTTTATCGGCATGGGATTCAAACCTCACCATCATGCGGCTCTTTTTCTGTCTTCACCCTTCCCGCTGCTCCCGCGCAGCGGAAAGGATGAACAATGAAAATCCCTAAGACCCCTATCGCGTTCGATTACGACCTATGGACTACGGAGGACGGCAAGTGCATGGTGCGCGTGAAACGAACCGGCGAAGTTTCCGAGGTTGACCGCAAGGTTATGAGAATCCTTCGCGCAGAGGAAAAGCGGATCAGACGCTCGTATGGCTCTGACAACACCTCTGAGGATGAGGACGGCGCAGAGAAAATTTCTGATACCGTGCTGTCCCTTGACGCTATGCCGGAGGACGATGTGAAGTCCGCTGCATGGCTGGCAGACTCCCGCGACTGCATGGAGGAACTGATCACCGCCCTCAAAGAGAAGGAGCTTCTTTCCATTCTGACCGAGAAGCAGCGCGAATTGTATCTTGCGATGACCCGTGAAGGACTGACTCTTCGAGAGTTTGCCCGGAGTAAAGGCATTGGCATCAGAGCTGCATTTGACCTCAAAGCAGCGGTGCAGAAAAAATTTCAAAAATTTTTTTGAGCGGTACTCAACAAACGGCAAAAAGATGTCCGTTGTAAAGTGAAAGGGTCAATCAGACCACTTCACTGCTCCTTGAAAACTGAATAGTTCAGTGCTGCGGATCTTTCCGCTTCTGCGAAGCAACACAGCTTCCGACGCCAAGACCTCCCGAAAGGGAGTGAGCGACCTCCGGAGAGCTATAACAGTCGTGTGGTGCGGCTGCTTGCGACGATGCAGATGCCGGGTATAATGATACTTCCGTCTTTTCTTTGAATGGGCGGCTCGGAGCGATCCTCGGAGGGGTGAGAGTCCCATGATACCGATTGACCATTGGTAGTCCGCAGCATTCCCGGAACTGCAAAGTTCTTCTGGCAGGGGCGCGAGCTGCAAATATGCCGGACAATGAAACAAACCCAAAAGAAACTTACTATATAGTTTCAGGATGAAAACTATGTGGCAGGGTATCTTCACAAGATGCTCTGCCATATCCTTTTGTCCTGAATATTTCACGAAACAGGAGGTGCTTAGAATATGATGGGCATTGAAACAATGAAAAGCGTCAGTCCGAAAACGGTTGACCGTAGCACACTCGTTCAAAGAAGCAGCATCCGGCTTGATCCTGCGGCACCGCGAGAGGACAGGCTGAGGGAGTTCATCAAGCAGATCAGAAATCCCTATTGTTATCTGGACGGGAAAACTGTGGTGAAGATCAGCTTCGCCGCGACGGACACGACAATGGAAGATTGTCTGGAACACTATCTGAGAGGTCTTTGATTTATGAACAGTCTGAATCTTTTCACCCGGTTCTATGGACAAGCGATTGAGCCTGTGGTATAATGAAATCGGTCAAAAAAAGAAGAATACGGATTAAGCCGCTTGCCCTGATGGTCATGTGGCGTTTTCGTGTTCCTCTTCATAAGAGTTGAAGCAAGCCTTCGTCTTTCTGATTTGATGTACCACACCAAACAGAAAAACGGAGGTTATTTTTATGCCAGACAAGGTTTACCGCACGGCGATCTACTGCCGTCTGTCCCGTGAAGATGGAGACAAAGTAGAAAGCAACTCCATCGCCAGCCAGAGAGCCATCTGCGAGGACTATATCGCAAGGCATGAGGATTTGGAGCTTGTCTGTGAGCCGTTTGTGGATGACGGTTACAGCGGCGTTTCCTTCAATCGTCCTCAGTTCAAAAAGCTGGAAGAGGCAATCCGCAAGGGTGCGCTTGACTGCATTGTAGTCAAGGATCTCAGCCGCTTCTCAAGAAACTACATCGACGGCGGACGCTACATTGAAAAGATTTTCCCGCAGCTCGGCATACGCTTCATCGCAATCAATGATGCGTATGACAGTCTGACCGGTGATCCACAGTCCGACTCCTTTGTTATCCCGTTCAAAAACCTGATTAACGATTCTTACTGCAAGGACATCTCCATGAAAATCCGAAGCAGTTTGGAAGTCAAACAGAAAAGTGGTGAGTTCGTCGGCTCGTTCGCGCCTTACGGCTACATGAAATCGCCGGAGAACAAAAACCAGCTCATCGTGGATGAAGCGGTCAGCGAATATGTGCAGATGATCTTCTCCATGTACAAGGACGGGTTCTCCATTGGGCGCATTGCAAAGCGTCTGAACCAGATGGGCGTCCTGTCCCCGATGGAATACAAGCATTCCGCCGGTGTGAAGTTCGATACCGTCTTCAAAACCGGCGATACCGCAAAATGGACGTACAAAGCCGTCCAGCGTATTCTCACCAACGAGGTTTATATCGGCGTTCTGGCTCAAGGCAAGCGCGGCACTCCCAACTACAAAGTCCGCGTCGTGAAGAGCAAGGATGAATCCGAGTGGGTCAAGGTTGAGAACGCGCATGAAGCTCTTGTGTCCTACGAGGACTTCATGGCAGTCAAGGTCATGATGCAGCGGGATATGCGCTGCTCACCCGATCAAAACGAAGCACACCTGTTTTCCGGCTTCTTGTTCTGCGGAGACTGTCAGCAGCCAATGATCCGCAAGACCGTCCCGTCGAAGACGAAAAAGTATATCTACTACGTCTGCTCCACCAATAAGCACAGCCGGACGTGCAGCCCGCATAGCATCGCCGCAAAAGAGGTTGAAGAGAAGGTCTTCCGTGCCATTCATGACCAGATTGAGCTTGTCATCAATCTGGAACACGCGCTTGCGATGATAGAACGGCTTCCGTCTCAGAGCCGTAAGGCTTTCAATTACGAAGCTCAGATCGCCAAAATCGAGGAAGAGATTGAACGGTACCAAAAGCTCAAGCTGGGGCTTTACGAGAACTTCATCGGCGGCGTCATTGATAAATCGGAATACTTCGAGTTCCGCAACAGCTACACCAAAACCATTGAGGGCAAGCAGGACGCGCTTCTGCGGGTTAAAAAAGAAATGAAGCAGACGGTGACAACCGGCACGACTGAACGGAACTGGGTAACGCTTTTTAAGCAGTATGAAAACGTCGAAGAGCTGAACCGCCGTGTGCTGATGTCCCTTGTTGACCGCATTCTGATTCACGAAAACCATGCAATCGAAATCGTCTTCAAATACAAGGACGAATACCGGCAGACGCTTGAATACGTTCTCGGCTATGCCGACGAACTGGATATTGCCGTATAAAGGAGGGATGAGCAAATGGCAAGAAAAAGCAGAAAGCAAATTGCAGTCGAAGAGCCGGTTGTTGAATCTGTCTCTTCCGAGGTCTTCTCAACAGCCATCTATGCCCGTCTTTCCGTTGAAAACAGCGGCAAGTCTGAAAAGGTGGATGTCATCGCAAATCAGATTGAGATTTGCAAGTCCTACATTGCAGAGCGTCCCTACCTGAATCTGATAGATACCTATGTTGACAACGGGCGAACGGGTACGGTTTTTGATAGACCGGAGTTCAACCGTCTGATGAACGACATCCGCACCGGCAGGATCAAGTGCCTTGTGGTTCGTGATCTCAGCCGGTTCGGGCGTGACTACATCGAGGCAGGAACCTATCTGGAACGGGTCTTTCCGCAGATCGGGCTTCGGTTTATCGCTATCAAAGAGAACTACGACAACTTTGATACGGACGGCTCCGGCGAAAGCCTCATTATCCCTCTGCAAAACATGATCAACACGCTCTACTCGAAAGACATCTCCCGCAAGGTTTCCACTGCGCTCAAGGCACAGATGGAAAGTGGCGAGTTCAAGAAACGCAATCTCCCGTATGGTTATCGCTGGGATGAGGAACATAGCAATATGGTCTTCGATGAGAAAACCGCGCCGATTGTCCGGAAGATTTTCCAATGGAAGATTGAAGGGCTGTCCCTTCCTGCGATTGCAGACCGGCTTGATGCAATGAACGCGCCCAATCCGGAGTTTCAGAAGTATCAGGTCGGCGTCCGCACAGGCAATGCTACGGCAAAGAAGATTTGGAACAAATCTTCACTGACTACCATTCTGGATAATCCCCATTACGTCGGAGATACCGTTCTCGGACGGACGCTGAACGCCATCTACAAGGGCGTCAAGAATCAGCATATCGACCGCGAGGAATGGATTGTTTTTCCTAATACTCACGAGGCGATTATCTCTCGTGAGGACTTCCAGAAGGTACGAGAGCTGCGCGACGCTGCTGCAAGGACAAGGGTTGAGAAGATGGAGCGAACGGAGGAAATCCGCGCTACACTGATCAATCTCTTTGAAGACAAAATCGTCTGCGCAGACTGCGGCAGGAAGCTCTATTTCCATCGCAAGCGCGTTGACAAGCGCAAGGACGGCGCATGGTACGCCTTCTATGAGTGCAGTTCATCCGTCAAGCGCGGCAACCTCTGTACGCCGCACTATACGCGGCAGGATAAGCTCGAAGCCGATGTGCTTGCGGCGATCCAGCTTCAAGTCAAGGCGGCTCTCAATTACGACAAGCTGCTTGCCAAACTGAGAAACAGTGAAGGCGAACGCAGCATCCGCGATCAGCAGAATGCGCTCATCACAAGCCTGAATCTGAAACTCAGCGGCATCTCCAAGAAGCGTACTCGGCTCTATGAGGACTTCACAGAAGGCATTCTCGATGAAGAGGAATACGTCTTTGCCAAGAAAGCCTACGATGAGCAGTATGCTAACCTTTCCCGGCGGTTGGATGAAGCGGTTCAGCGGAAGGTAAAGTTTGCCGAGGCAATGTCCGAGGACAACAAGTGGCTCACGCTGATGAAATCCGTCAGCGGTGCAACGATGCTCTCTCAGGAGTTAGTTGACGAGTCCGTAGAGCTTGTGAAAGTCCATGAGGACGGCTCAATCGAGCTGGTCATGAAATACGGCGATATTTACGCTCTGACCGTTCAGAGTATCAAGGAAGTACAGGAGGCGATGTAAATGAGCAAGGAATACAACATCGGCATCTACATCCGCCTCTCAATGGCTGATGAAGATACCGGCTATGGCAGCAAGGCGGAAAGTGACAGCATCGGCAACCAGCGTATGCTCATCAATCGCTTTCTCGACAATCATCCGGAGTTGTCTCACTGTCAGCGGTCTGAGTTTGCGGATGACGGTTATACCGGCACGAACTTTCACCGTCCTCAGTTCACGCAGATGATGGAGAAGGTCAAGCGCGGCGAAATCGATCTGATCTGCGTCAAAGACTTTTCCCGCTTTTCTCGTGACTACATTGAAACGGGAAACTATCTGGAATGCACTTTTCCATTCATGGGCGTCCGCTTTATTTCCATCAACGACGGCTATGACAGTGACGATTACAAAGGCACAACGGGCGGTCTGGAAGTGGTTATGCGCAGCATCATCTACGCCGCATACAGCAAAGACCTTTCCGTAAAGACCACATCGGCAAAAATCCAGATGATGAAGCAGGGCAAGTATGTCGGTGGCTACGCCCCATACGGCTACGTCCTGCATCCCACCATTCGGAACAAACTTGCCGTAGACCCGGAGGCGGCTGATGTGATCCGTCGTATTTTCCACGAGGCTCTGGAAGGCAGCAACACCTCTCAGATCGCCCGCAGCCTGAATGATGACGGCATCCCGACGCCGGGGCAATACTTCAAGAGCAAGCATCCCGACAAGAAGAAGTTCAGTAACATGAGCGAGAAAATCAGTTGGGAAACCGTGATGGTCTACAACATCCTCAAAAACCTTGTTTACACCGGAACGCTGGTCAGCCGCAAGATGAAGTCCTGTGGTATCGGCTCAAAAAAGCGTGTTGTCAATGAGCCGATCATCGTAGAAGGTACGCATGAAGCGATTATCAGCAAGGAAGACTTTGAGCTTGCTCAGAAGGTCATTCGAGGTGGAGGACGGAATCCCACGCGCAAGCAGCATGACTATCCGCTCAAGGGACTTGTCCGCTGCGGAAACTGTAAACGTGCTATGACGCGCCGGAAGAACAAGGCTGGCATTCGGTACTTCCAGTGCATCCACTCGGTCAACAACGGAAACACAGACTGTCCGATTGGCAGGAGCTTTCCGGAAATGGATATTGAGAAGGTTGTCTTCCATGCCATTGCTCAGTTTCTCGCTTTGGCACAGAAGGAAGCAGTCCAAAATCGAGAAGTCGGTGATCTACGGAAATCTGCCATCAAGGAATGTGCTGATAAAATCCGCACTCTGCAAAAGCAGAATGAGCAGAACAAGGCGTCGAAGCTGAGGCTTTACGAGAAGTATGCCGCCGGGAGCATCACGAAGGAGGCATACATTCAGCAGAAGGCGGCAGCGGATGTGAAGATTGCTGAAAACGATGAAGCAATCCAGCGCAGTCACGAACGGATGAAGGAGCTTGATTCCGAGACATCCTGTTCGGATGAAAAGCTGGATGCTGTCTGCGATCAGTACGCTGACTGCAAAGCTCTGACCTATGAGCTGACCCACGCTTTCATTTCTGCGGTCTACATTTACGATCTTGACAACATAGAAATCGTCTGGAAGTTCAAGGACTTCCTCACTACATCAGAAGGAGAAGCCAAATGAAAGTATTTCTTTATATCCGCGTTGCCTGTGCAGATCAGCTTGCGGCAGCAAACCAGCGGGAAGAGTTGGAACGCTATGCGAAGGACAAGGGCTATGAGGTAGCTGCTGCGGTTGCCGCAGACGGCATCTCCGGCGTCCATACGGAAGGCATCATGAACTTCTTGCTGAACGAAGCCAAGCGTCAGGGCACCGGTACGATCCTCACCCGTGACACCTCACGGATTAGCCGGGACACTTCCTCTTTCATAAGGTTTGAGCGAAAGTTCAGGGAGAACGGCATCCGGTTCGAGTATCTGTCCAAGCCTGACAACGAGCTTCCGGTCACTCCAATGATGGAGGCGTTTGAGACGGCGTATAAGAAACGTCGCACAAAGAACGGCAAAAGAGCATAGAGAAAACGCAAGCCGTTCACGGGTGGTTGTCCACCTATGAACGGCTTGTAAATTCTCAAATTTTTTTAGTCCCTACTTGACACAAGAAGACCTGTCCCGCCTGGGGCGTGACTTTGTGGAGGTAGGCCGCTATACGGATGTGATTTTCCCATCCCTGGGCTGCCGGTTTGTATCTGTGCTGGATTGTCTGGACAGCGAGGGTGACAACACCGATATGCTGCACTTCCGCAGTCTGATGAACGACTACCATTTGAAAGACCTGTCGGGGAAAATCAAATCGGTGCTGTACGCCAAAAAGAAAAGCGGCCAATACCTGACCGCCTACGCTCCCTACGGATACCGCAAGAGCGATGAGGATAAACACCGGCTGGTGGTGGATGAAGAAGCTGCCGCTGTGGTGCGGGAAATCTATCAGATGCGCTGCTCCGGCATGGCCTACGGCAAGATTGCGGCGGCGCTGAACAAGAAAGGCATCCTTTCTCCCCGCTGGCATTGGGAGCTGCACTACGGAAAAAAGGGCAGCTGCAAATACTCCAAACTTTGGGCTTATGCCACGGTGAAAAACATTCTGAACGATACTGTTTATCTCGGAATAGTCACACAGAATCGTACCGGCACCCGTTCCTACAAGGATAAGGCCATGATACAGAAGCCGGAAACAGAATGGATTTGCCATGAGGATGCCCACGAAGCGATCATTGACCGGGAACTGTGGAAAACGGTTCAGGAAAAGAATCAGGCAGTCAAACAGCAGGTGGCAAACCATGCCGCCCCTTTGCCTGCTCTGTTCACCGGTAAGCTGGTTTGTGCCGACTGCGGGCATCCTCTGGTAGCCACTCGCGAGACCCAGCGCAGAAAAAACGGGACATCCAAGCGATATGTTTCCTATATCTGCTCCCACTTTGCCACCACCGGACGCAGCGCCTGTTCCTGGCATCGGATTTATGAAATCTCGCTGAAAACGCTGGTGCTGAATGAAATCAGGGCGCATAGTCAAGCGGTGGCGCAGGATGAAAATGCCGTGCTGGACAAGCTGAAACAGCAGATACTTTCCGAAAGCGCAGCCAGGCAGGAAGATTCCAAACTGGAAATCAGCCGACTGCGGCGACGTATCGGAGAGCTGGAACACATGACCGCCAAACTTTACGAGGATAAGGTCAGCGGCATAATCAATAACGATACCTTTGCGGTCCTGATTCAGAAAAGTGAACAGGAACGCATCCAAAAGGCAGAGCGTCTGGAGGTTCTTCTGGCAGAGGAACGAAAAGCCCAGCAAGAGGTTGAAAATATCCGACAATGGGCAAGCATCGTCCGCCGCTATCTGGATGTGCAGGAGCTTGACCGGGAAATCGTTGAGGAACTGATTGACCATATCGAGATCGGAGAACGCTCCGTCATAGACGGCCAGCGCCATCAGGACATTAAAATCTTTTACCGCTTTGTTGGTGTGGTATAATGAGAAAAAGAAAAGACCCGGCTGCATCCGCAGTCCGGGCATACACCTGACAACATTCTATAAAAACGGTTTGCGATTGAACCGCATCGCTTTGTCGAAAAAGAGTGATTCAGCAGAACACCCTTCCCAAACAGCTTATGTTCTTGATGATGTTCAAAAATGGGGTAAAGTCACTGTCCGTTTGGTTCGCACTGTCAACACCGTTGTTAATGGCAATGAAGCGCACTCCTTTTTCCACAAACAGGACTTCGGTATAAAAGCCCACTTTCAGATAATCACGCCCAAGCCGTGACATATCCTTGACTATCAAGGCTGATACTTCGCCGTTCTCGACCTTTTCAATAAGTTCCGTCCAAGAAGGGCGTTCAAAGTTCGTACCACGGTACCCGTCGTCCACGAAAAACAAGGGGTTTTTAAAGCCGTTTTCCTTTGCGTATTTACTTAAAATCGCCTTTTGATTTAAAATGCTGTTGCTGTCCCCGGCGAGTTCATCGTCGCGGGAGAGCCGCGCATAAAGCGCGGTAATTTTGTTGTCAGACTGCCTTGACATAGAATGTTCCTCCTTTATCGGCGGGCAGTCTGCCAATACAGGATTGCATATTTCTATTTTAACGCTCTTTGTTTCCACTGTCATCATTTTTCTGTAAATAACCCTGCTCAATAAGCCGTAAAACCTTGCTTGGCAATGCCCTTTGTCCGTCATAACTGCCCGTAAAACGGTAGAGCGTCCTGCCTGACTTTATCACAACTTCACGCTTTGGCAATTCATAGGCAAACGGATTTTTTACCACAATATGCCCGTTCTTGAGTATTCGTTTTCGTTCCATTCCTTTCCGTCCTTTCCTTTGAAATCGGGTTTTACAGTTTCGTAGCAAGCATAGGGAACGGATAGCCGTTCCCGTAAAATGCCCGTCTGCCGTCGCTACATTTTGTTTGTTGGGAAGTTTCCCAAACTCTCATTTTATCAGACCCTTGAATTGCAGAAGCAGCCGCCTTTCCAATCTCCATACTTCTTCCATGAGCCGCTTTATCTCGTCCATGTCATCGGCATAAATGCGCCCTGTTTCGTTGATACGCTTTGCAATCTGGTTGACGTTCACGCCGATTTTCTGAAGCTGTGTTGTATGCGTTTTGGTTTCTTGCAAATCTAAAACAATAATGTACCCGTCAATGAGCATTTTGCGGGCGTAGGCGGATAGGTTTATCGTCGGTATCTGCTCCATTTTTTCCTCAATCAATGCCCGTTCGTCCTCTGTTACCCGTACAATGATTTGTACGTTCCGTTTTCGGTTTTCCATGCGTTGGCCCCTTTCGCTAATAAGACGTTTACATACGGCATTTCTGCCTGCTTTTTGGAAAAAATCCCTTTCACTATCTACAACACCACAGTGGTCGATTTTGCCAAAGTTTCAGAGAAAATTTTTCAAAAAGTTTTCTCACTTCTTAGTACAAGAAAAATCGAAAAATGCCAAATCTATAATACAAAAAATTTTAAACTATTGACAAAGCACCCTCTTTGCTGTATTATATAACAGTGTTATATAGCGCTGTTATATGCGAGGAGTGAGTTAATGAATGAAGTAGAGCAGACGACATTACACCAGATATTTTCAGTCGCTATGCAAGAATTTCTTGAAAAAGGCTTTAAGTCCGCTTCTTTGCGGAATATTGTCAAGACGGCGGGCGTGACAACTGGGGCGTTTTATGGTTACTATGACAGCAAGGAAGAATTATTTGAAGCGTTAGTCGGCGAACATTACAACTTTCTGTTAGATTGCTTTCGCAAGGCGCAAAAAGAATTTGCAGAAATCCCGCCGGAGGAACAGCCTGACAATCTTACCTCTACTTCCGGCGAGTGTATGTATGAAATGCTTTTGTACGCCTATGAACACTTGAATGAATTTAAGCTCATTCTTTGTTGTTCCGAGGGAACGCGCTTTTCAAAGCTGATTGACGAAATGGTGGAAATAGAAACAAATGCAACACATGATTATTTCAAGGTGCTTGAAAAGTTGGGCAGGCCGGTTCCCTCGATTGATAAACGGTTAGAGCATATTTTGATTACTGGAATGTTCAACACTTTTTTTGAATTGATTATACATGAAATGTCGCTTGAAGAAGCAAAGCATTATCTAAAAGAAATGAGAGCCTTTTACACCGCAGGGTGGATGAAAATTATGGGGCAATAAGCCCTATAATTTTTACATGCAAGTTAGTTGTTACTAACTCAAAAAAGTGGATATTTGAGGTTTCCATAATCTCTTTTATCATAAAAATTTTAAGGAGGTTTTTCAATGAAAAAACAGTCTAATCTATCAAGATTGATGGGTTATGCCGGAGGGCATAAAATATTGACCTATCTTTCCTGGGTACTGTCAGTCATGAGTGCGCTGTTGGCTCTTGTGCCGTTTTGGTATATATGGCGTATCATTCACGACATACTGGAAGTTTCCCCGGACTTCTCACAGGCGGGGAATGTCACAAGCTACGGCTGGTCTGCGGTATTGTTTGCGGTACTCTCTATTGTTGTCTATATCGCTGGTCTGATGTGTTCGCACATGAGCGCATTCCGGGTTGCCGCCAATATCCGAAAAGAGCTTATGCGGCACATCACAGCCCTGCCGCTGGGGGTAATAGAAAAGTACGGAAGCGGCAATCTGCGAAGGATTGTCAACACCTCAAGCGCTGCAACGGAAACCTATCTTGCACACAGGCTCCCCGACAAAGCGGGAGCGATTGCCACCCCCATAGGGCTGCTTGTTTTACTGCTTGCTTTCGATTGGCGGTTAGGGCTTTTGAGCCTTGTTCCGGTTGTGCTTGGTTTTCTGTTTATGATGGGCATGACTGGAAAAGGGATGCAGGAAAAGATGAAAGAGTACCAGAACGCTCTTTCGGAGATGTCTAATGAGGCGGTGGAATATGTAAGGGGTGTGCCAGTGGTAAAGGCCTTTGGTCAGACTATCTTTTCCTTCAAACGATTTAAGGGCACTATTGATAACTATGAAAAATGGGTTATTGCCTATACAAAAGAAATGCGTCTGCCTATGATGTGCTACACAACGGCAATCAACGGCGTATTCGCGTTTCTGATTGCTGGAGGTATTCTCTTTACAAGGGGCGGCGTAACAAATGAACTGCTGCTAAACCTTATCTTCTATATTGTGATTACTCCTGTCATCGGTACAACACTCACAAAAATTATGTTTATGAGCGAGGACGCAATGATTGTAGGGGACGCATTAGGCAGAATTGATGAAGTGCTAAACGAAAAACCATTGTCTGAAAGCAGCGTGAATAATACCCCTAAAGACAATGGAATTACATTAGAACACGTTAGTTACAGCTATGACGGAGAAAAAAACGCGCTGAATGATGTGTCACTTCGGGTTGCACCGGGACAGGTGATTGCATTGGTAGGTGCATCCGGCGGCGGCAAGACGACCCTTGCAAATATTGTAACAAGATTTTTTGACCCGCAAAAAGGGCGCATACTGATAGGGAATATCGACATACGCAACATTCCAAAGGAAACATTGATGAATAAGGTGTCCTTTGTATTTCAGAATAGCCGTCTTCTCAAAGCGTCCATATTGGAAAATGTGCGTATGGCAAAGCCTAACGCTACACGTGAAGAAATCGCTCATGCACTGGAAGTTGCACAATGCCTGGATATTATCGAAAAATTACCGAATGGCATTGATACGGTTGTGGGTACAAACGGCGTGTACCTGTCCGGCGGTGAACAGCAAAGAATAGCGATTGCCCGCGCAATTTTGAAAAATGCGCCTATCCTAATTCTGGATGAAGCGACCGCGTTTGCTGACCCCGATAATGAGGTGCGTGTACAGAAGGCTTTATCTGCTCTCTCAAAGGGAAAAACTGTTATTATGATTGCACACAGGCTATCGTCAATCACAGGTGTTGATTGCATTTATGTAATGCAAGACGGCGAGATTGTCGAGAGCGGCACGCATAATGAGTTGATAGAGAGAAACGGCATATTTGCAAGAATGTGGAAGAATTATTCCGAAGCAGCAGAATGGAAAATTGCAAAGGAGGTAACAACATGATTAAAACATTGCAAAGACGATTTGCGTTATCAAGACAAGGAGCTGTCGATTTGATAAAAGGTTGTATTGCCTGCGTTTTGCAGGATATATCGTTTATGCTTCCGGTGGGGCTGCTCTATAATTTTGTTATTGATATCATGAACGGGGGCGTAAATGGAAGCCGCATTGCTTTCTATGGGGTTGGCGCTTTGGTTTGCCTATGCCTTATCTTTGTTGTAACTTGGTTTCAATATAACGCCACCTATTTAGCGACTTATGTGGAAAGCGGAGTAAGACGCATTTCGTTAGCAGAGCAGCTCCGCAAAATCCCCTTATCCTTTTTTGGAAAAAAAGACCTTGCCGATTTAACAAATTCCATTATGGGCGATTGTGCCACACTTGAACAGGCATTTTCCCATTATGTACCCGCTTTGGCAGGCTCCCTTGTTTCAACAACGCTGATTGCAATTTGTCTTTTTTCTTATGATTGGCGTATGGCTCTTGCGGCTGTTTGGGTTTTGCCGATTGCATTTACAATCGTATTCTTTTCAGCCCGCATACAGGAATATTTCAACCGTAAATCCGTAGCGGCAAATGTCGCGCTTGAAAGTGGCGTACAGGAGTGTATCGAGAGTTTACAGGACTTAAAGGCGAACAATGCAGAAGAAAGCTATCTGAAAGGACTGGACAAGAAAATTGATGATGTGGAAAAGCGGCACATTATAACAGAACTTGGAACGGCACTTTTTGTTGTTTCCTCAACATTGATATTAAAGTTTGGAATTGCTACGGTTGCGCTTGTAGGCTCTGCGCTGCTCATTCAAGGAGAGATTGATATTCCGCTGTTCTTTCTGTTTCTGCTTGTAGCCTCAAGGCTGTATGCCCCGCTGGAGGGCGCATTGCAAAACCTTGCCGCAGTCATATCCACAAAAACGAACATAGACCGCATGAATGAAATCCTTGACCAGCCAATTCAGACGGGCGGCAATACACTAACAAATAAAGGCTATGATATTGTGTTCGACCATGTAGGATTTGCTTATAATACCGGGGAAACCGTATTGAAAGATGTGTCCTTTACGGCAAAGCAAGGAGAAGTTACCGCTTTAGTCGGACCGTCCGGCGGCGGCAAAACTACGGTGTCACGTCTTGCCGCCCGGTTTTGGGATATAAGCAAAGGCAATATCACTGTCGGCGGTATGGATATATCGAAAATAGAGCCGGAAACACTGTTATCACTGTACTCTATCGTGTTTCAAGACGTGACGCTGTTTAACAATACAATCATGGAAAATATCAGAATAGGCAGAAAGGACGCAACAGATGAAGAAGTGATTGCAGCGGCAAGATTAGCAAATTGTGAAGAATTTGCGGCAAAGCTCCCGGACGGTTATCACAGTATGATTGGTGAAAACGGCTGCGAACTGTCCGGCGGTGAAAGGCAGCGTATTTCAATCGCCCGCGCTTTCCTCAAAAATTCCCCTATCATCTTACTTGATGAAGCAACGGCAAGCCTTGATGTGGAAAGCGAAACATTGATACAGGCTGCTTTGTCAAGGCTGATAAAGGATAAGACCGTACTTGTTATCGCCCACCGTATGCGTACCGTAAGCGGCGCGGATAAAGTAGTTGTTCTTTCGGACGGTTCCGTTGCTGAACAGGGATTGCCGGAAGAACTGATAAAAACAGGAAAAATATATCCTCACATGGTAAAGTTGCAGATGATTAGTAGGGATTGGGGTATTTAACATGAGTACCGAATGGGTAATATGCCCCATATGTCAAAGTAAAACGAGGTTGAAAATACGGGAAGATACAATACTTGAAAACTTCCCTCTATACTGCCCGAAGTGCAAGCAGGAAACCTTAATCAATGTAAAACAACTAAATATGTCAGTTATCAAAGAGCCAGACGCAAAGACGCAGAGCCGATAACACGCAGATATAAAATGCGGTTGTCGGCTCTTTACTTTTTTGACAACCTATGTGATTGCTGACAGATTGCAACTTATAAAACCGTTGCTTGTTGGCAAATTGCGGTTGCAGCATTAGGCGACAGTTTTATGAAAATAAAGCCGCCGTTTTCCTTTTGCAGAATTGGATTTGCGGGGACGTGATAAAGTCGCCCATTTTTAAGGACATGGCGGTATCAAGGAGGTATCGCTATGTCCGCTTTATATCAATACTGTTTTCCAATCAGTAGCTTATCAAAAAAAGCCCGTTTCTACCTACGGGATATTGCGACTATCAAGAGGAACTCTCACATCATCATAAATGCATTATCACATCATATAGCATAACCGTCTGTTCAGTTTTGCGCTGCACAGGCGGTTTTGTTATAGCCCTCATTCCAAACGGAAAGGGGGTGAGAATGATGTTATCCACAGAATACAGAGAAAGTATCGAACGCCGCTTTTGCGTTTACGACGAGTCTGGAGAAGTTTAAGACGATTCCAGATGGAATTGAGACAGGTAAGGATCTGTTTGCAGGTAGTGGATTGAAATATGCGTACTGTGCAAGTGAGCAGATGAAGACAAAATTAGCGAAGAGCCAGAAGGGAGGCAATTCGAACACACTCTTTGTCTCCGCAGAGGCAGAAGTTAAGGAATATACAGATAAAAACGGTACTTACTTATTGAATTATCCGGTGAAAGGCGAAGCCACATTTTTAAAAGTATCATTTGATATGGAAAATATAGATTTTTCAGATGGTGTCGAATGTGCTGGAGAGTCTTTTAAAGTTACTTCAGTAGCTGCAGGAGCATTTGCAAAAACTATTGAGAGTAGTGAAGCTAATACAAACTATAACGATAAGCTTCAATCCGTTGTTTTTCCAGAATGTGATTCATTATTGCTTGATTCGAAGGCAATTTACTATTGTAAAAATCTTAAGAGCATTGTTATAAAAGCAAAGAATGTAACGGTTTCCTATGCTGGATTATTTACTAATTCAGATGTAAAAACTACACTGGATCTCTCCAATGTGAAAAATATTACCACAGGAACAGAAGCAAATGGATGGAGGGGAATCGCAAAGATTATCATCTCAGATGAGAGTTTACTTGATTCAATCGTAAAACCTGTAGTGAATGGAACTGTGGCTGTTAAAGTTGGTGATGATGTTAATCAGTGGGTGAAAGAAGACGATGGCTGGAGAAAGACATTTGTATCAGGAGAAGTTACAGACAAAAAGGGAGTTACCTGGCATTATGAAGATGATGGAACAGGCGAAGGACTTACATTAACGTCATATAATGATAAAGATGAACATTCAGATATTGTTGTGCCTGCATATTTAGATATAAGTGGAGAAAAGATACCGGTTACTACATTGGGGGCAGCATTATTCGGAACTTCAGACAGGCATTGGGATGAGACGGATTATATAAATGAATCAATTAAAAGTGTTATAGTTCCAGAAACGGTAACTTGTGTAAAAGGTGATGTATTCAGAAGATCTCCAAATCTGAAAACTGTAGTATTTCGTTCTTCCGAACTTACATTTGATGGAGCAAGAGCATTTGCTGGATGTTCGAATCTGTCCCAGGTAGATCTTTCCTCCGTAAAGGAATTGACTATCAAGGAATCGGGAAAAACAATATTTAACGGTTCTGGAGCGATTGTCTATATTAGTTCAAAAACAGTGGCTGATACGATTGAGCGTCATGTTGAGAGAGCCAATGATCACATCAGCTATGCAATCACAGGCGGTGGAATTCTCCCGGCAGGAACAGAGCTGGAAGATAAGACCTTGGCCTCTCCGATCAAGAGTGGAAAGAAATTTGCGTATTGGTATAAAGCCGATGATAATAAGACTGCTGTTACAGAAGCCATGAATGGTAATACTTATTACGCAGAATGGGCTGGAACAAATTACTCTATAAAGACCGATGCAAAACTTGGCAAAGTCACATATGGTTATGACGACAGTGAGGCTGTGGAAGCATCCGTTACATTACGGGCATCTGGAAGTGATGCTGAGATGATCACGAAAGCAACAAGCAGCAATGCAGAATATTTCGATGTAGAAGTTGATGACAACAGCATTACCATCACGCCGGTAACAGGTCTTGATGCTGGAGAATATCATGGAACGGTTTATGTCACAATGGAGGATAATTCTGTATTCTTCGTAGAGGTCACTCTGACGGTGGAACAGGCAGAGCCGGAGTATGAGCTCCCGACAGGATTAAAGGCAATTCAGGGACGGACACTGGCAGATGTGGAAGGTCTGCCGGAACAGTTCCAGTGGGTGGAACTGGAAACAGTGCTGAAAAAGTATGGTCTTCAGACATTTAAAGCTGTTTATACACCGACAGATACGAAAAATTATCTGACTGTGAAGTGCGAGATCGATGTAGATGTTATGCCGCAGGCACTCATCATGAATCATGTTCCGACAATAAATGCTAAGGATCTTAAGTTGACAGTTGGAGATACATTTGACGCGAAGAAGAATGTAACTGCATCAGACGCGGAAGACGGTGATCTGACGGCGAAGATCGAGATTACAGCAAATGATGTCGACACCACAAAGGCTGGCACTTACCATGTAATGTATAAGATAACCGACAGCAAGGGAGCTTCCGCAACGAAGACGATCACTGTAACGGTAAAAGCAAAAGCTAACACTAACAGTTCCGACAGCGATGATAGTGACGAACCGGCATCCAGTACAACGAAGAAGATAAACCTGGTATCAGCCTCCACATTGGAAGGATTCTGGAAGCGGAATGAAAAAGGCTGGTGGTTTGAGGCGAAGGACGGAAGCTATCCGAAGTCTTCCTGGAAACTGATCGGCTGGAATGGAAAACAGCAGTGGTATCACTTCGATGAGAACGGCTACATGCAGACCGGTTGGATCAAAGACAATGGAATCTGGTATTACCTGCATAATCAGGCTGACGGAAGTCAGGGACATATGTACACTGGCTGGCATCTGATCGACGGAAAGTGGTACTACTTCAGCGAAGGCATGAAGCAGCCGCAGGGTGCAATGCTTGCAAACATGACCGTGCTATGATAGATTTAAGAAACATGCAGGGGCAGTGAGAAGGTTTCTATAAAGTTGCTGCAAAAATTTATTTACATCAGAAAGAGGCGGGAGGCATATACATGAATTTACTCGATCTATTCAGTCTTCAGGGAACCTTGTTTGCAACGAGATGTGTGGTTATGACGACGCTAATGTCCATGCTGACCCTGCCAGTCTGGTGTTATCTGGCAGGGTGAGAGGCCCCGGGCAGGTCGATCGTTTTCAGTTAGGAGAAGAGATAGAAATTTTTGCTCATTTGAAAAAAGGCACACCGCATGCGATAGAGAACGGAAAGCTAGGTGGTTGTGCCGGATCTGGTGAGTGCAGCGTTCGCGGCATCCATAAAGTTCCGGATCGCCTTCCACTGGTAAGGCTGTTCCAGAGAACCGAAGCGGATCTTATATTTTGCGGATCGTCCGAGATGGATGATCCGCATTTTTTTGCGCTGCTCAGGGGAGAGGGAGCTCATGGCAAGGTTCAGTGGGGAGATGCAGGCGCCTTTTCCGGCGGCGCAGAGCTCCAGAAGCATTCCCATATTGTCGGACTGGGTCTTTACGATCGGTTTGAAATTGCCCATGGTGATGAAGTGCCTTCCGAGCTGACCGGCGATGTCTGTGGCGTAGTTTAGAAGGAATGGGCAGTGTTCGAAGATCGAGAAGTCTTCCGGGCTTCTTAACATTAACGGTTCCGGCTGTGAATCTGTCAGTGCAGGGAGATCCTGGACAGAAAAGGAGAGAGTGCCAGCGGTGCCATGAGTGAAATCAGAGCCGGAGCAGCAGATAGTCTTTGGAAGATGTAAAAATAGGGCATCTGCTGGGGCGGCATCGGAAATGACCTCATGAAACAGAGAATCAGCAAGCAGAAGGACGACCTCCTCCTCATAGAAATCGCTCAGAGTGATCCCCGGCAGAAAATCCGGGAACTTCGCGATGGCGAGATCGATCTTATGTTCCATCAGGTCTTTTTGTAGTCCAGTGTTCGCATTTTCGATGACCTGGATCTCCATATGCGGGTAGCGGCGTTGGTATTCCGTGATGATCGCGGGCATGATGGCGTGGCAGCGGGTAAAGGAGATGCCGATCCGCAGGATGCCCTGCTCATTTTTAGTCAAGTCGGCAAATTCGTGCTGCATTGCCCGGTATTTTTTCTGGAAGTCTGCGGCGTACTGCCAAAAGATCTCTCCGGCGTAGGTGAGTTCCAGGGGAACATGGCGGACGAAGAGCTTGCAGTCCAGCTCCTGTTCCAGATTTGCAATATGGGTGCTCAGGGTCTGCTGGGTGATGTGGAGAGCATCGGCGGCTTTTGTGAAGCTGCGCTTCTTGGCGGTCATGAGAAAGTAGTCCATGGAAAGAAAGTTCATATAAAACCTCCGGAATATAAAAAAGAAAGGTAACTGTTCAGTAGGTCTGCGCACTTGCTGCGCTGACCGTAAGAAAACCTAGGCTAAAAGGCAAAAATCCATCGGCGTAGCCGATTTGGAATGGATTTTTGCATGTAACTGTGAAGGTACTGAACAGTTACAAAGAAAGTTTAATTGTAAGTGTCGTGCAGAGTCTCGGATCAGCTGTGCTGATCATAAAGGATACGGGACAGCCAGAATGAACTGGGAAAATCGTGTAAAAGAATGAAATCTGTAACTTAAATACAGTTTTTTAGCTGTATTATATATCGGAAAATACAGTTAGACAAGTGGAAAATCCAGGCGTATACTAGAATCATAAAGGTGGATCAGGATATCTGAACAGGGAACAGCTGGCTGAGGGAATGGTTCACGAAAGAAAACAGGGAAGAGGTAAACATTATGAAGGTACACACCAGTGAGATGGCTGTTCTGGTCGTGTTCGCGGTGACGCTGATCGGGTGCATCCTTGCGGGAATCCCGATCCTGGCAGCGTTGGCACTTGGATATCTGATCTTTTTCGCGTACACTTTGAACCGCGGTTATACGGTCAGAGATATTTTCGGGATGTCCTGGAAGGGAATCAAGACGGCGAAAAATATTTTAATTACGTTTTTACTCATCGGGATGCTGACGGCGCTCTGGCGGGCGGCAGGAACGATCCCGGCGATCGTCTCCTACTGCGCAGGGCTTATGAATCCGTCGGTAATGATTTTGATGGCATTCCTTTTAAACTGTCTGGTGTCCGTCCTTACAGGAACAGCATTCGGAACGGCGGCGACCATGGGCGTGATCTGCATGACCATGGCGAAGGCGATGGGGTGCAATGAGATCCTGACGGGAGGCGCGATCCTCTCCGGCGTGTTCTTCGGGGACCGGTGTTCGCCGGTATCCACCAGCGCGCTGCTGGTCTCGGAGCTGACCCACACAAATATTTTTGACAATATCCGTCTGATGGTGAGGACGGCCATCGTGCCGCTAATTTTGACCTGTGCCTTTTACGGTGTCTGCGGAATCGCATTTCCGGCGGCGGAAGCCGGAAATTTGTCGCTGACGGAGAGCTTTTCTGGCGTATTCCATCTGGGGCTGATCCCAATTCTTCCGGCGGTGGTGATCATGGTATTATCACTTTTCCGGGTACAGGTGCGGATGGCGATGTTGGCAAGTATCATGACGGCACTCGGCGTGTGCCTTTTCTGGCAGCACACGGATCTGTTCCTGATCGTTGGAATTCTGGTCAACGGTTATAAATCTCCAGATCCATCAATCTCGTCCATGATCGACGGCGGCGGAATCATGTCCATGGTGCGGGTGGCACTGATCATCACGATTTCGTCCTCCTATTCGGGTATCTTTGAGGAAACCGGACTTTTAAATGGTTTAAAATCGAAGATGGGCTCGGTGAGCAGAAAAATCACCGTATTTGGTACGATCCTTATGACGTCCATGGTGGCGGGGATGGTGGCCTGCAACCAGACACTGGCAACGATGCTGGTGGACCAGGTCTGCAAGGATCTGGAGCCGGATCAGCAGAGATTTGCGATAGATATGGAAAACTCGGTAATCGTTACGGCTCCGCTCATTCCGTGGTCCATTGCGGGTGCGGTTCCGCTGGCGTCTGTGTCGGCGCCGCTTGTGTCGATAGGGGCGGCGGTGTTCCTGTATCTGCTTCCAATCTGGCATCTTATTGTGAGAGCCAGAAAGGCTGTTTGATAAATTTTAACTTTTCCAGTTTTGGATGAAAAGGGCAGTGCTGGACAACAGAAATAAATAGGATAGAAAATGTGGATGATCGTCCGGGGAGATAGATTATGAAAACAGCAGAAAAATTAACAGATGAAGCAAATAAGAAAATATGTTCAGGGGAGATACTGCAGAATCTGAAACCAGCGGCAGGGAAAGAATTTTCTGACCTGCCGTGGGAAGAGAGCGAGGATATGAAAGAGATCTGCGATAACTTCCGTATCATTGAAAGGCAGCGGGACCTGTACCGGGAGCGCTGCACCAGACTTCAGAAAGAAAATGAGAATCTTAAGCGATTGCTTGATAAGATCCAGATCGTGGTGTGTCAATAGTCTAACTGCTGACTACCTTCAGCCTTTTAGCCGCGGCACCGCCGGTCCTTTTTGGGGACCTGGCGGTGCCGCATTTCACACCCGTGTGTATATTATTTAGCCTTTGTCACGGAAAGAATGGTTCCATCAAAAGCGTCTACTTCATTGACCGTTCCGGTGTAAGTTACAGTAACTTTATCACCGTCCTTGACTTCGGAGAGACCTTCCGGTTTTTTATCGGCTTCGAAGGTGAACGCGTAATCCTTTCCATCAGCACTTACCGTGAACATGAAATCTTTTATGTCACTGATGGTACCAGTCATTGTAGACTCTTTTGATTCGTCGCTTTTTTCACTGCTGTTTTCGGAAGCTTTGGAATCAGCCTCTTTCTTGCCTTCTGCTTTTTCAGCGGCAGTTGTCTCCTTTTCAGCAGCAGTTGTATTCTCCTTCACAGCAGCCGCTGTTGTCTCAGCCGTTGTAGAAGCAGCGGTCGTTGCAGCAGTTGTGCTCTGGGAAGAGCATGCGGTTGCCAGTGCGATGATACCTGCGATGCAAGTGGTAAGAAGTAATTTCTTTTTCATAATAATTTAAGTCTTCCTTTCTAATATCGAAAATATAAGAGAAAAAACGAAAGATCCAAGTGCTTCAAAGGATCTCTCTCTTTCTTTATGATCCATATTAAATCAAAAAAGTGTGACCAAATTGTCAAAAAAAAATGAAGGAATACGGTCAGATATAAGAGGCTTTGTGAAGAGAATGAAAGAAAAATGACAGAAATGTAAAGAATTTGAACAGCTGAAGAAAAGATCCCGGCGGGAACATGTCCTGCCGGGATCAAGCCTAAGTTTTTTATGAAAGAGAGTTATTATTTCTGGTTCTTCTCGACCTCTGCCTTCTTCATCGCGCGAACCTTTGTGGAAAGACCATAGAGGTTGATGAAGCCGGTAGCGTCATGGTGGTCATAGAGGTCGCCTGTTGTGAAGGAAGCGATGCTCTCGTTGTATAAGGAATATGGGGAAGTTGTGCCCTGCTTGATGATGTTGCCCTTGTAGAGCTTCATCTTGCACTCACCGGTCACATATTCCTGAGTGGATTCAACGAATGCCTGTAATGCCTCCCGTAACGGGCTGAACCACTTTGCGGAGTAAACGACATCAGCGTACTCGTTGTCGATGTTCTTCTTATATTTTAATGTCTCTTTGTCTAAGATCAGCTCCTCTAACTGTTTGTGAGCTTCGAGAAGGATCGTTCCGCCAGGAGTCTCATAAACACCACGGGACTTCATGCCGACCATACGGTTCTCAACGATATCGGTGATGCCGATTCCGTTCTTTCCGCCGAGTTCATTTAATTTTGTGAGGATCTCGGAGAATTTCATCTTCTCGCCATTTAATGCAACCGGGAATCCTTTCTCGAAGGAGATGGAGATCTCAGTCTCTTCATCCGGTGCTTTCTCCGGTGTTACGCCGAGTACGAGCATATGATCGTAGTTCGGAGCTTGTGCCGGATCTTCCAGTTCAAGACCTTCATGGCTGATGTGCCAGATGTTGCGGTCACGGCTGTAGCTGTCGTTCTTCTTGAACGGAAGATCGATGTTGTGTTTTGCGCAGTACTCTAATTCTTCCTCACGGGACTGGATATTCCAGGTTCTCCACGGAGCGATGATCTTCATATCCGGGGCAAGGGCCTTGATGCCGAGTTCGAAACGTACCTGATCGTTTCCTTTACCGGTAGCACCGTGGCAGATGGCAACAGCGCCTTCCTTCTTTGCGATATCAACGAGGATTTTTGCGATCAACGGGCGGGCCATTGCGGTACCGAGGAGATACTTGTTCTCATATGTAGCGTTTGCTTTTACGCACGGAGCGATGTACTCGTCGCAGAATTCATCGACAACATGCTCGATATATAATTTGGAAGCTCCGCAGTATTTTGCTCTCTCTTCCAGACCATCTAACTCATTTCCCTGTCCTACGTCGATGCAGACGCAGACTACATCGTAATCATAATTTTCTTTTAACCACGGAATCAGAACTGTTGTGTCGAGTCCGCCGGAATATGCTAAAATAACTTTCTCTTTCATAATTGTTATCCTCCGATCTGTTTCAGATGTTGTTTTCTTTATGCTTCATAAATATACATCTGAATATGCATAATGTCAAGCATAAAATGCATTTTTATGAAATGAAGTGCATATTATACATAAGCAATGCATAAATTGGGAGAGGCGGGAGGAGAAAGATATGTGCCGGCG